>Ga0210389_10000436_pt1 | contig 38878 bp, 34 predicted proteins | sample IncBWH28OmetaG_FD_160127 | JGI IMG/M metagenome (GOLD analysis project Ga0210389, IMG submission 160127) | Forest soil microbial communities from Barre Woods Harvard Forest LTER site, Petersham, Massachusetts, United States - Inc-BW-H-28-O ... | reverse complement strand
CCGGGGGCGGTGGTGTCATGCTGGCCCTTCACAGGCGACCGATGCAGACCGTCACCCCGGCTCCCGCCGAGTCCGAACGACGAGCACCCTATCGGTGCCCATGAGAAAGAGGGTGCACTAGTGACCGCTGCAGGCCCCTTGACACTGACGGATATCGTCCTAGTCTCAGGTGAGATAACGTTATCTCGATTGCGAGGACGCAATGGCAGACGCCAGTCATTCGCGCGTCAGACGACGCCGGCGAACACCTTATCTCCTGGTCATAGGGGCAGTAGCGCTGATGGTCAGCGCGTTGTTCGGCGCCGCGGTGCCCGCCACGGCGGCGCGAGCCTCGGTGCCAGCAGGCCCAGCGGGCCCGCAAAACGCCGGCCAGCGCTGGGCCGCGCTGAAAGCGGTGCTGTCCGGCATCAAGGGACAGTGGACTAATCAGGACTACACCGGCGCGGTCAGCGACATCATGCCGCAGACCGCCCTGCTGGGTAACGGCGACGTCGGCGTCACGTCCGGCGGGAGCACCGGCGTGAAGACCTTCTACGTGTCCAAGGGGAACTTCTGGGACGGGAACCCGACCCCGGAGCCCGCGGCGCTCGGCGGCGTGACCCTGAGATCGTCGATCCCGGCGGCCGGAAGCGACCTCGCGCTCGGCGCGGTCGCGACGGCGAGCAGTACCGACGGGTCTTTCGTGCCGGAAAATGCCGTGAACGGCGAGTGGACGGCCGGCTACCAGGGCTGGGTGTCCGGCGTCGGGGCGGCGCAGTGGATCGAGCTTGACCTCGGCTCCGTCCAGTCGATCGGCCGTTTCATCATGAAGAACGACAATGCCGCGCGGCCCGGCAACGCGGCGAACAACACCAGCGGCTTCCAGGTCCAGACCAGCACCGACGGGGTCAACTGGACCACGGTCGACACCATCACGGGCAATACCGCCGACATCATCGACCAGGCGCTGCCATCCCCGGTCAGCACGCGCTACATCCGCTTCTACGTCACCGCCCCCACGCAGGCTGACACCCCGGCGACGATCGCGAGCCCCCAGGCGCGGATCGGGCAGATCCAGTTGTACGCGCCCAGCGATGACCCGAACCTGGCGCTCGGCGCGGAAGCCACCGCGAGCAGCGTGGACGACCCCTACACACCGGACCGGGCGGTCAGCGGCAACTGGGTCGCCAACCAGGGCTACCAGGGGTGGGTCTCCAACGTCGGCAAGCCGCAGTGGATCGAGCTCAACCTCGGCTCGGTGCAGACCATCTCCCGGTTCGTGCTCTACAACGACGACGCCGCCCGCCCCGGGAACCAGGACTACAACACCAAGGATGTCACGTTCCAGACCAGCACCGACGGCGTGAACTGGACGGACGTCGACAGCGTCACCGGCAATACGGGTGACATCATCGACGGGGACATCACGCCCGTGCAGACGCAGTACGTGCGCTTCTACATCGAGACGCCCACGCAGGAGACGACGACGGACTCGATCCAGAACCCGCGCGGCCGGATCGGGCAGATCCAGCTCTTCCCGCTGCCTAAGACGCAGGAGGACCCGGACGCGCCGCCTACCACGCCACCCGGTCCGTTCAGCGAGCAGGAGGACATCGTCAACGCCCGGGTGAAGACGTCGATGGAGATCGACGGCACTCCGCTGTCGATGTCGACGTGGCTCGCGCCCAGCAAGGACGTCCTCGTCACATCGGTCACCTCCGACGGCACGACCCCGGTCGAGCTCCAGTCCCAGACCTGGTCAGGGGCCGCCGGCAGCCAGAACTCCAGCTACACGAACACGGCGGGCACGTCCGGCGACGTCATGTGGGCGACCAGGACCACGGCGCCCGGCAGCAACTGGGTCTCTCAGGCGTCGCTGGCTACCCGACTGCTCGGCGGCAGCGATACCGGCACGCCGCGCACGGTCGGGTCCACGGCGGAGACGGACTTCACCCTGAATCCCGGGCAGACGGCCCAGATCGTGACGGCCGTCGCGGGCGGCGGGGAGAATCCCCAGAGCACCGAAGCACCCGCGGCATCGCTTGTGTCGGCGCAGACACCGCGGACCGTGGCCGGCCTAGCCGCCGCCGACACCGCCTGGTGGAAGAACTACTGGATGCAGTCCAGCATCAGCGTGCCCGATCCGACGCTGATGCGTTACTACTACGCCGCTCAGTACTTCATCGGCTCGGCCAGCAAGCCGGGTGATCTCGCGCCCGCACTGTACGGCCTTTGGACGACGACAGACACCCCCGAGTTCTACGGCGACTATCACCAGAACTACAACGCGGTCGCCCCCTTCTACGGGGTCTACTCGAGCAACCGGCCGGAGTTGGCCCTGCCGTACTTCAGCGTCGTCGACTCCTACATAGCGCAAGGCCAGGTCAACGCCCAGAAGTACCTGACCACGATCGAGCCGACGTACCTGGACTCGCAGTTCCCGAGCGGCGGCGTGCCCGCCGGAAGCTCCGGCGTGCTGTACCCGGTGGGCATCGGGCCGTACGGCTCGACCACGGCGGAGACGAGCACCGGCACGCCCCAGTTCTGGCAGCAGACCGTCGACGCGCTGTTCAACGCGTCGCAGTACGCGGCCTACTGGGACTACACGCGGAACACGACGTTCCTCAAGAACGAGGCGATGCCGTACCTGTCCGATGTCGCCGACTTCTGGCAGTACTACCTGCAGAAGGACCCGAGCACCGGGCAGTACTACTTCTATAGCGGGCCGCAGGAGACCACCTGGGGCGAGAACTCCTCGCCCGACCTCGGGATGCTGAAGCAGACGCTGCAGACGCTCATCGCGGGCGTCAATGCACTCGGCCGGCAGGCCGACCCGGCGTGGATCAAGGCCGACCCCACCTGGAGGGAGATCCTGGAGCACCTGCCGCCGGCACCGACCACCGACTACAACGGCACCACCGCCTACTCGCTGGTCGAGCCGGGGACCATGGTCGCCGCGGCGAGCGGCGGGAACGGCAGCGATATCCATCCCGGCGACAACACGGTCAACCTGGAGTTCGTCGCACCGGGGAACCAGATCGGCATCAACTCCCCCGAATCCGAGAAGCAGACCGTCATCAACACGCTGAACGTGATGAACTCCTGGGGCCAGTCCAACAGCTTCGTCAAGGTGTTCACGCAGGCCGCTCAGGTCGGGTATCCCGCCCAGCAGCTGATCAGCGACCTGGACACGCAGATCCAGAACGGCACCGTGGCGAACCTGAACGTGAGCGACGGGAACAACGGCCTGGAGAAGGTCGGTACCACCGCCGCGATCAACGACATGCTCGTGCAGAGTTCAGCGGGCATGATCGACCTGTTCCCGGACTGGCCGACCTCGGATAACGCGAGTTTCTATCACCTGCTCACGCAGGGCGCGTTCGAGGTCTCCAGCGCGCTCAGCGGCGGCCAGGTCCAGTACGCCGCCATCACCAGCGAGGCCGGCGGTCCGCTCAGGCTGCAAGACGCCTGGGCTGGCCAGCGGCTTTCGGTGACGACGGCGCACGGAGCGCCGGTTCCGTACGTGGTGCGGGACGGGGCCATTGAATTCGGCACGCACGCCGGCCAGACGTACCAGATCGCCCCGGTGCCGGCCGGACAACGGTAGTCCGGGGTTCAGCCGGAAACTGAGGCGGCCGGGGAGTCCCCCGGCCGCCTCAGTCGTTTCTGTCCTCAGCGGCGATGTGACGGCCGAACGTTGATGCCAGACAGGGAACCGGTCTCCGGGATATCGATCTGGTCCGGCAACGGGGACCCGGCCAGGGTGCGGAAGCCCGGCTCGAATCCGAAGAGGCCGGCGATGATCGCCTCGGCCGTGGCGGCGGCCGCGATGGAGTCACGGTTCGCCGCCCCGTCCTCGGCGACACGCACCGACAGCCCGGACGTGCCTGCCACGATCTCCATCGCCTGGCCCCAGAGGGCACCCGACGAGGACGCGTGCACGACGCCGAGCAGTTCCGCCGCCAGGTCGGGGCGGCCGAGCCTGGCCAGTCCGTAGGCGGTGACGCCTGGCCAGGCGCAGAACGCGCCGGCCGCGCCGTGATCGGGGCGGCTGGCGAGCGAGGCCGCCGGGTCGTCAAGCGCCAGGGCGCGCATCCACGTCGAGGCCAGGAGGTTCTTCGATACGAACTGGACCGCCTCCGTGCGCTGGCGTTCGGACAAGTCCCCGGCCAGGTGGGCCGCGACCAGGCCGAAATCCAGGCAGTGCCCGATGGTCTCGCTCTGGCCAGGGTGCCTGATCCGCCAGCGCCCGCCGGGCACGAACAGGCCGGTCACCTCCCTGGCCAGGATCTGCGCCTCATGATCGGCGGTAACAGCGTCGGCATCACGTCCCAGCACACGCAGCAAGTCAGCGAACGACCGCATCATGCCGGCATAGGCGGCATTGAGGGAAGCGACGACGTTCACGTAGCCCGGCACGCATTCGAGCAGCGTCCACGGGTCCGCGCCGAAGTCCGCGAGGACCCCGCCGGTCTCCGGCGTCCGCCTGGCGCGCCAGCCGTGCGCGAACCGGTCCAGATGGACGAGCACCGGCAGGCCGCCGGCCTCCTCGTCGAGGAACCCCGCGTCCCCGGTCACGCACACGTAATGCTCGGTCAGCCGGAACAGCGCGTAGTCGTTGGCCGCATAGTGGTTTCCCAGCGGGCCGCCGTTCCTGGTATCGACGCCGAATGACCTGCCATACGGAGAGCCAAGGACGTGAAGGATCCATGTTCGCATCCCTTCCGGGTCCAGCAGCGCGTATAGCCTGCTCCATTCGGCGTGATCCCAGAAGAAAGTGGTGGTCGGGCCGAGGCGCGGCCCGCCGGTCAGGAAGACGGGTGCCGTCGGGCTGGCATGCGTATTGCGCATGTAGATCATGACAAGCGCGGCCATGTAGTACGACTTCGCCAGTCCGGCGTCCGCGGCCCGGAGCACGGGCAGGTGGCCGCTGAAATGCGGGTTGCCCGGCGTGAACGCGCCGCGCCACAGCTCTCGGTAGCCGTCCTCGGTGCTCGCCAGCGTCCCGCGAAAGTGCGAGGCGGCGCGCGCGGCCCGGGCGGTGACCTCGGGAACGCTGTCACCGTAGGCGCAGGCTATCCCCACCGATGCCGATTCATGCGGCGCGAGTTCCAGTGTCCATGCCGCGGTGGCGCCCGCTCCGGCTGTGCGCAGCGTCCCCGGAGCGGTGTCGAAGGCGTAGCAGGCCCTGGCCGCGGACCGGCTGTCGGAGATGACGACCGCGGCTCCGTCCGGGACTGCGTGCCACCGGGCTGAATGCGCCCAGTCGCCGCTGATCACGGCGTCCTTCCCGTCAACGGACAGGACGACGCGCTGCCCGGCTAGCGCGATGCGTACCTGATGCCAGCGGCCGTCGGCGAGAGCGGCGGGCGCGCGGGCCCGCTCCCCCGCGATGGCGAGCCACAGGCGATCGTCTTCTACGCCCAGCTGGAGAGAGTCAGGGTGGTTGCCGTGGGTCAGGATGATCCCTGACTGGCCGGATGTCTCCAGGCGCAACTCCAGCTCGATGAGCTGCCCCGGGCGCAGTTCGAAGCTCCCAGCCGGCACTTCGGCGCCCGGTTTCAGGACGATCTCCCCGGGCAGGTCCACAATCGTGCCGCCGACCCCCGACAAGGTGTACTGACACCGGAGGTGCCGCACCGTCGCGTCCGCGCCGTCCCGGTACGGGTAAAAGGTGTCATCGCTGACATGGCGCGGCAGCTCGTAGTCCAGCGACATCGCCTCGCTGGCCGTCTCACGCTGGATTCCGGGCAGCCGAGGCTTGCCCAGCCGCAGTGTCCGCGGCCCCCGGCCGAGCAGGTGGTCCGGTTCGGTTTCGCTGGTCACGGCGGACCGAATTCGTTCAAGGGTCATGAAGTCGTGGTAGTTGCCGGCGTTCCACGGGACGTCATACAGCCACCCCCAGCCGGTATCGGTGCGCGTGACCATCGCGAAGAGGTCCTGCGAGAGTGTCACCGACACCGGACTGCCCGTACGGTTGACGGCACTGATCTCCCACAGGAGCGTGTCCTCCCCGAGGACCATCCTGGTATCGCTGCGGATGGTGAGGGCAGGACCGGAGTGCTCACGCTCGACGCCCCAGGGTTTCCAGCGGAAGCGCTGCGCCGGCCGGACCTCCCCGTCCACGCGCAGGACGCCCGTGTGATACCCGAACGAGAATGGTGGCGCGGCCAGCCAGGACAGCGAGGTGAGGTCGGCGTTCACATGCCCCTGACCGACCTGATTGCGCAACGACGGAAGGTGCGCCAGTTCCGCCGCGGTTACCCATTCTCCGGCCACATCGCCGAGATCGGGGACGCCCGCCGGCGGGGACTGAACCGTCATCGCGATGCCCCGACGGTCAGCCCGGCCCTGAACTGCTTCTGCGCGAGCAGGTAGCCCGCAACCGGTATGAGCGCGGCGAGGAACATGAAGCCGAACTGGAGACCGTAGTCCGGCTGTACCTGGCTGCTGACCGAGTCATAGAGGCCAACCGTGACGGTCTGGCCGGAGATCGGGCCAATGATCAGCAGTGGGTTAAGGAAGTCGTTCCAGATCCACAGCGACAGGAAGATGCCCACGGTCGCCGTGGCCGGACGCACGAGGGGCATGATGATCGTCCACCAGATGCGCAGGCTGCTCGCCCCGTCAATGCGCGCGGCCTCGACGACCTCGGCCGGGATCGCTCGCAGGAAGCCCACGTAGACGAAGACGGCGAACGATAGATAGCCCCCGCCGATGTTGGACAGGATCAGCCCCGGATAGGAATGATCCAGCCCGAGATGCACCAGGATCCGGATGACCGGAAGCACGGTGATCTGCGGCGGGATCATCAGGCCCGCCGCCAGAACCGCGATGATGACGGCGCGCGGTCTGGTCCGCTTGCGGGTGATCCAGAAGCTGAAGGCCGAGCCGAGGGGGATCAGCAACGCAACCGAGCAGGCGACCACGATGACCGAGTTGCGCAGCCCGACCTGGAGCACGTCGCCTGGCTGGCGCAGCGCCGCCGACAGGTTCCCGAGCGTCGGGTGCAGGGGAACGGAGCCGGGACTGCTGTTTATTGCCGGGTTGGTCTTGAACGCGTTGACGACTGTCAGGTAGATGGGGATGACGAACGCCAGGATGACCAGCACCGCGAGGATCGCGCGTGCCTGCGCGCGTACCTGGCGCGCTACCCGCCCGGCACTCCGGCGCGGTGCGGGAGTGCCGGGCGCCCAGGCGGCGGCGGTCCTTTCCTGCGCGATCACAGGCTCACCTCCCGGCGGCGCAGCACCGCGGTGACGGACAAGGCGAGGACCCCGGTCAGCACGAGCAGCACCATCGCGATGGACGAGGCGTAGCCGTACGCGTCGTCGGAGAAGCCCACGCTGATGATGTACATCGCGACCGACCGTGTGGCGAAGCCCGGGCCGCCGTTGGTCATCGCCGTGATGATGTCGTAGAGCTTGAGCACCGTGATCAGCGAGATGACGACGCTGATCGTCGTGGCCGGCGCCACCATCCGGAAGGTGATCAGCCGGAACTGCTGCCGGGAGCTCGCGCCGTCGATGGAGCTGGCCTCGTACAGCTCACGGGGAATGTTCTGCAGCGCGGCCAGGTAGACGACCGTGGTGAATCCCGACAGGACCCAGGACACCACCACCCCCACCGACAAGGTCGCCAGCCGCGGTTCCCCCAGCCAGTTCACCGGCTGGCTCACCAGGCCCGTCCCGGTAAGGAGACTGTTGACCAGTCCGGTCGGCGATAGCATCCAGCTCCAGACGAACCCGACGATGATCCCGGATATCACCTGGGGCAAGAACGCCAGCGTGCGCAGGATCCGGTAGCTGAGTCCTGTCCGGTTGAGCAGCAGGGCCAGGCACAGTCCGATGACGTTCGCCGCGATCGTGGCCCCCGCCGCGAGGCCGAGCGTGAACTCAATGCTCGAGAAGAAGGATGAGTCATGTAGCAGGCGCGCGTAGTTGGCCAGCCCGACGAACTTGCTGCCGGGGAAAAGGATGTTCTGGTTGGTGAAACTAGTCTCAAGGCTCAGCAGCACCGGCAGGACCAGGAACACCGCGTACAGCACGAGGGCCAGTCCGGCGACCGCGCTCAGTCCCATGTCTTGCCGCGCCAGGCGAGCCCAGCCACGCGAAGTCTTCATCTTTCCTGTCGCCTCTCCCGCCGCTGGCCGTTCACGAGGACGCGGTGGCGTCGGTCCAGTCCTGGTCGAGTTGCTGCATGACCCCGCGTACGTTCGATGAGCTGAACAGCGACTGTGCGGCCGCGTCGAATTCGTCGGTCATGTTCCCGGGGAAGGCGTCGTCGTTAGTCGCCCAGCTCATCGAGCTGACTTTCGTGTTCTTGCTGGTCACGTAGGAGTACGAGGAGTGGAACGCCGGGCTCAGCGACAGTCCGTAGCTGGCCAGCGACCTGCCCTTGAGCATCGGGAAGGCGCCGTCGCCCGAGATGAGCGACTTGAGGTTGTCGGGATTGAGGGACCAGCTCTCCGCGAACTTGAAGGCCGCGGCTTGATCCGGGGCCTTCGAGCTGACGGCCATCGACCCGCCGAGCGAGAAGGGAATCACCAGCGAGCCGTTGTTGGTCGGCCACGGGAAGACTCCGATGTTGCTCCACTCGCTCTTCGGGATCGAGCCGAGGTACCAGCTGCCCATCGGGTACATGGCGGCCTTGCCGTCGTTGAAGTTGGTGATCGACTGGGCGTAACTCACGCTCAGCGCGTCCGGCTCGAAGTACCCGTCGGTCACCAGCGTGCGCATCTTCGTCGCGGCCGCGACGACGTCGGGATCGGTGAACTTCACCGTGCCCGCGTACCGCTGCTGTATCCAGCCCGGGTCAGATCCCAGCACGTCGGCGCTGAGCGCGCCGGTCAGCGGCATCGCCGCCGCGAAAGAGTCGTGGCCGCCGAGTTCGATCGGGACGATGCCGCGCTGCTTGAGCTTCGCGCAGTCGGCCATGAACTCCGCCCACGTAGCCGGCGGAGTGACCCCGGCCCGCGCGAACAGCGCCTTGTTGTAGTACACGAGCGGGATGATCTGCGAGTTAGTCGGCGGGATGTAGTCCTCGCCCTTGATGTCATTGGGGAGGATGAAGTTGGCCTTGATCCACGAGGCAGAGTACGGCGTGAGCAGCCCGGCCGATGTGTACAGCGACGGGGTGATCGACTCAAGCAGGTCAGGGAACTCGCCTGCCTGCAGCAGTTGCTTGGCGTAGGTGTCACGGTCGGTCGTCGGCGACACGTCCTGCTTGATCGTCACGCCGGGTACCGACTTCTCCGCGGCGGCGATCGACTTCGCCCAGAACTGCGCCGTCAGGTCGGGCGACAAGAAGGTCAGGTACGTCAGCGTGGTCCCGGACGAGCCGCCGGCCGAAGACTGCGCGGGGGAACTGGAACATGCCGCCAGGAGCAGCAAGCCTGCGGTGACTGCCGCAGCGAGGCATCGTCGGTACATCATCGGCCCTTCTGGTCTGCGTGGAGGCGTCAGAGAACTGGGTGTTTGCCCGGCGGCGGCACCCGAGATAACGTTATCTCAGAGCAACAGTACAATTCGGATTACGCATGTCAAGCCCACCTGCGATAACAAAGGGGTCTCGCCCCCGCCGCCGGGCCCGGCGCTGCAGAGAGGAACACACGTGGCAGATCCCGCAGGTCAGGACGGCAAGCCAGCCGCTCGCGCGCGCAGGCCGACCATGGTTGACGTCGCCCGGGAAGCCGGCGTCGCGCTGCGTACCGTGTCCCGCGTCGTCAACGGCGACCCCACTGTCGGCGAGCCGTTCGCCGAGCGGGTCCGGCAGGCGATCGCGGCACTGGACTACCAGCCCGACGAGCGTGCCCGCCAGCTGCGGAGCGGCCTTACCGGGACGGTGGGCGCGGCGGTGCGCAACATCTTCGACCATCATCCCGTCCTCGGCGCCGCCTACGAAGCCGCCCGGGCGGCCGGCCTCACGATCGTGGCGATGTCCACCGAGGATGACGAGCAGCGCGAGCGCGAGGCGGTGATGTCCATGTGCCGCCGGCGCATGGACGGCATCATCATCGAGCCGATCGCGGACAACCATCAGTATCTTCAGCCCGAGATCGACTCCGGACTGACCGTGGTCGCGTTCGACCGCCCGGCCACGGGCGTCACCGTGGACACCGTCCTGACTGATAACCGCGGCGGGATCGAGCAGGCGTTCCGGCACCTGGCGGCGCACGGCCACCGGCGCATCGGCTACATCGGCGACGACGAGCGGATCTACACCGGGCATGAGCGTGCCGCGGCATTCCGCGACTGCCTGCGCGCACACGGCAGCCCCGCCGACTCGCTCGTGCACCCCGGCCCTATCACGCCCGCCCGGATCTCCGCGGCTCTCGCGGCCCTCACGGCCGGGCCCCGGCCCGCCACCGCGATCGTCACCGGCAACGCCTCCACCACCATCGCCGTCATCCGGCAGATGGGCGCCGACTTCGGGACCACGGCGATCGTCGGATTCGACGACTTCCCCCTCGCCGACATCCTGCGTCCCGGGCTCACGGTCGTAGCACAGGGCGAGGCGCGCATCGGCACGGAAGTGATCAACCTGCTGCGCGCCCGGCGCGCGGATCCAGGGCGCCCCATCCGGACCGTTACCGTCCCCACCATGCTCATTCCACGCGGCTCAGGGGAAATCCGGGCTAAGTTACAGCCGGTTCGGCGCTGGCATCGCGGCCGGATCACGGGACCTACCAGGAAAGGACCTTAGACCCTGTCCCCCGGCAGCTCAGCAGGCAATCATGAAACGCCAGATTCGCACGTGGGAAGAGAGAAGTCCGTGTCAAGCGACAGGGAGGCACACGCCCGGATGGCCGCACAGCCCCGGCAGGCATTGCAGCTGATGCCGGAGGAATGCTGGGACCTGCTGTGCGGGACATCGCTCGGCCGGGTGGTGTTCACCTCCCGCGCGATGCCCGCCGTCCGTCCGGTCAACCACCTCATTGACGGCCGCACGATCATCATCCGCTCGCACCTCGGATCGGCGATCACGGGGCACGTCTCCCGTGACGGTGCCGTGGTCTGCTATGAGGCCGACGACATCGACCCGGTGCGACACACCGGCTGGAGCGTGATCGCCACCGGGACAGCCCGCCTGATCACCGACGTCAAGGCCGCCAGCCGGTACCAGAAGGTGCTCGAACCCTGGGTCGCGGAGACCATGGACCAGGTCATTGCCATCACACCGGGAATTATCACCGGGACGCGGCTAGCCGGATGGTGCCGGTAGCGGTTCATCCCGTGCGCAGCCCTTCCAGGAGCTCAGCCTGTCCGGACAGGACACCGGTCAGGATCTGGCGCGCCACCCGCAGTAGCTCGGCCACCTCCGGGCTGGTCAGCGAATAGACGACCGACGAGCCCTCCTTCCGCGTCGCCACCAGGCCCGCCCGGCGCAGCACAGCCAGATGCTGGGACAGGTTCGCGGCCTCAAGGCCCACCTCGGGCAGCATCTCGCCAACCGCGTGCTCGCGCTCCGACAGCAGCTCCAGCACCCGGATCCGCGCCGGGTTGCCAAGCGTCTTGAAAAACTCAGCTTTGAGCTGGTACAGCGGCGTGCTCACGTCGCACACTTTATACCAATTGCGAAACTCAGCAATTGCCGTGGCCTCGCTACTGGTGGCACCTTTGCCTGGCCTGCCGTCATGTGGTAATAATCGTGCCCGTGGCACAGGAGGCGATAGGCGCGCTGTTATTTCCTGCGCAGGGCAGCGATGAACGGCTGGGGGTTCAGTGACGGATGAGTGGCCCGCAGCTTCGGACGAGCCAACGAGGCCGCCCCGGATTGACACCACGGTCGCGAGTCTGGCGCGAGTCTGGAATTACCTGGCCGGCGGCAGGGACAATTTCAAGGCTGACCGTCAGGTTGCTCAGCAGCTGGTGACCGCCGCGCCTGTGATGGCGAACGTGCCGGCCGCTACCCAGATGTTCCTCCGTCGCGTCATCACCTACCTGGCCGAGGAGGCCGGGATCCGGCAGTTCATGGACATTGGCCTCGGAATCCCCGCCGCGGACAGCGCTCACGAGGTAGCGCGCCCGATCGCGCCGGAGTGCCGGTTCGTCAACGTGGACAGCGATCCGATGGTCCTGCTGCACGCGCAGGCGCTGCGCTCGCCCCGAGAAGGCGGCGCCGCCTACATCAGCGGCAGCGCCCGCGAGCCTGACGCGATCATTTCCCGCGCACGAGAAGCGCTCGACTTCGGGAAGCCCATCGCAATCGTGCTGACGGGCGTCCTGAACTTCATAGCCGACTCTGACGAGGTCGCCGCGATCCTGGCCGCCCTGCTCGCGCCGCTGGCCAGCGGCAGCTTCCTCACCGTCGCCGGCCCGACCGCCGACGAACGCATGGCGGCCGCGCAGCAGCAATGGAACAGCGGCGCCCGGTCCACGGTAATCCTGCGTGACCACGAGGAGGTGGCCGCCTGGTTCACCGGGCTTGACCTCGTGGATCCCGGCGTCGTCGACGTCGACAAGTGGCGCCCGGCGCCCGGCGATCCGGTCTTTGACGGCGGCATGCCGGTCTACGGCGCGGTCGCGCGCAAGACATTACGCTGTCTCGAGACCGGGTCGAGCAGGACTCCAGGCCGCGTCGGCCCAGCGGGCCCCTCCCCTGCCGCCAGTACATAGAATCGCCGCTGTGGCAAAGGGAATAGCAGCCTGGCTCGCCGTGTCGTTCGCTTTGATATTCGCCGGGATCGCATTCATCATCGCGACCTCGAACCTGATCGGCCTCGCACCACTCGTGGCCGGGGTACTGAGCCTGGCAGGCGGGCCGTTCGGCCTAATCATCCGCGAGGGCAGGCGCAATCAGCGGGACAAGCAGGCTGTTCTAGCCGAGCTGCCTGAATCGAGAGCGCTGGACCCGCTGCGGGGACGTCCCATCATGGGCGGCTCCCCGGAGCTGTTCCGGGAGATCGCGCTTCGCGAACGGCTCCAGCAGACCGGGATCGCCGTGTCGGTGACGCCGGTGCCAGGGTAGCCCGTGCTCTCCCAGGCGTTGGTCCAGGTCTGGCCGCCGTCGGTGCTGACGTCGACGTCCTCGACGTCACCGAACCAGCCGAAGAGGTCTGAGTCGAACTGCACGTACGGCGTGGTGTCGTTGCTGAAGTCCTCGACCGGGCTGACCAGCTCGGTGTCGAGGTTATCAGCGGGGGCGTCGCTGTAAGCCTCGGCGAAGCCGCCGGAGCCGCCGGTGAGGTTGCCCAGGCCGTAGGAGTTAGCGAAGTCCCAGCCGCCGGTGGACGTCGCGGAGTTCACCACCGTCCAGCCGCCGGGCGGGGTCGTGCCGTCGAAGGTCTCCGTGCTGCCGTTGTAGTCGAACTGGTAGCCGGGAGCGGCGCAGGCCGTCGCGTCGACCGGGACGCTGACGTTCTGCGTCACCGACGACGTTCCGACCGTGACGTCCTGGGTCGTTTCCTGGTAACCGGGGTACGCCGCGTCGACCGTGAGGTCGTAGGTGGCATTCACCGGCAGTGTCAGCGAGTACTCGCCCGTCTTCGGGTTCGTGTAGGTGGACGCCGGCGTTCCGGGCACGCTGACCTTCGCGTACAGCGGCCAGCCCTGGCCGGATCCGTCGGTCACCAGCCCGGTGACGGTGACGCTCGGCTCGGTCTGGAGTGTGAAGTTCTCTGTGGCCGTCCCGCCGTCGGTGACGGACACGCCGGTGTCAGACGCCGACGCGTAGCCGAAGTCGCTGACGGACACGGTATAGGTTCCCACCGGTACCGACACGCTGTAAGAGCCGTCCGTTCCCGTGGTCGCGGTGGCGTCGCCGACGGTAACCCGCGCCCCGGATACCGGGTTGCCGGTCGACTCGTCGGTGACCGTGCCGGACACCGTGCCGTGCGGCCCGGTGGTGAACGCGGCCACGCCATCGGGCGTGCCCAGGCCGGTCGGCCCGTCGTAGCCGGTGCCAGCGGTGCAGAGGTAGGCCGGGCTGCAGGAGCCGTTGCTGCCACTGGTCACGTCGTTCAGGGCCGCGGTGTCCGCGTACGGGTACGACGACGGGTACGTGCCCGAGACCGGGGTGCCGGCCAGGGCGTATACCGAGGCGATAACCGGAGTGGCCAGGCTGGTGCCGCCCCAGACACCCCAGCCCGAGTCACCCGTCGTGTCGTAGACGGCGACGCCGGTGTCGGGGTCGGCGACGGCCGACACGTCCGCCTCGGTGCGGTTGGCGCACCCGGTGTCGGTCTGCCAGGACGGCTTAGGCTCATAGGCGGAACAGCCGCTGCCGCCACCGGACCACGCGGTCTCGGTCCAGCCGCGGGCCACGCTGGAATCCTGGGTCAGCGTCGTCCCGCCGACCGCGGTGACGTACTGCGATGCCGCCGGGTACAGGGGGCCGTAGCCGTCGTCACCGGTGGCCGCCGTGATGACGACGCCGGGGTGGTCGAATGTCGTCTGGTCGGTGGTCAGCTCGGACGGGTCTTCCGCCCCGGCCCAGCTGTTGGAGACGTACTTCGCGCCGAGCGACACGGCCTCGTTCTCCGCCGTGTACAGGTCGGAGTTGGAGTTGCTGTTCGCCTCGACCAGCAGGATGTGGCAGTTCGGGCAGATCGCCGAGACCATGTCCACGTCGAGCGAGATCTCGGTCGCCCAGCTGGAGTCGGGTGCCGGGTAGTTGTCGCTGCCGTCCTGCGCCACCTTGGTGAAGCAGCCGTTGGCGGTGTCGCAGACGGGCAGCCCGTACTGCGCGCGGTAGACCTGCAGGTCGGCCTCGGCGGTCGGGTCGTCGTAGGCGTCCACGATCGCCACGGTCTCGCCGCCGCCCGCTGTCGACGACGGCAGGTCGTAGGCGCTCTGCAGGTCGGAGGGGGCATAGCCGTCCGGAGTCTGCGCCGCGGCGAACAGCCCCTTGTGCGCGGGCACGTCAGTCCGCTTGACCGCGAAGCAGGTTGAGTAGCCTGGCTTGGGCATCGGGGGGCAGGTGTCCTGTGTGGGGTGCACCGCGACCCGCGCCGCCGGATTCGCGGCGGCCTTGCCGCCGGTGGCGGGAACGGGCTTGCCTGCGGGAGTGGGAACGGCCTTAACCGCATGAGCGGAAGCTGGCCTGGACGGCGCCGCCGTGGTGGCGGCCAGTGCCGTGGCCGCTAGCAACGGGATTGCGAGCAGGACCGCGACTGTCGTAATGACAGCCCTGGCGATAGGTCGCAATCTGTCTGGTGGATGCATGTACGCTCCTCCGCAGTGAACATTAAGGCACACCGCAATGTCCGGCGTGGCGGGTGAGCAGGGCGGCGATGACGTCCGGGTCCATCGCGGTTCCGCCTTCGGCTACCTGGCGGACGGCGGTGATGAACCGGTCGATGTCCATTACCCGGTCTTTCAGCAGGTAGCCGGCCGCTCCGGCACCGTCGGACAGCAGTTCTCGGGCGTAGATCGGCTCGACGTACTGCGACAGCACGAGCACCGGCAGGCCGGGGAAGCGCTGGCGGGCGTCGATCGCGGCCCGCAGGCCCTCATCGGTGAACGTCGGGGGCAGCCGCACGTCGACCACCGCGATGTCGGGCCGGTGTGTCGTCAGTGCCCTGACCAGCGACGGGGCGTTGCCGACGGCGTCGGCGACCTCGAACCCGTAGGTCTCGAAGATCCGGATCAGGCCCTCCCTGAGCAGGGCGAGATCCTCGGCTAGGACAATTCGCACGGCACCTGCATCCTCACGATCGTGGGCCCGCCGGGCGGGCTGTCCACGGCCAGCGTGCCGTCGAACGCCGACAGCCGCCGTTCGATGCCGCTGAGCCCGGTTCCGCGGCCGATGCTGGCGCCGCCGTGGCCGTCGTCGGATACGCGTATCGTCAGCAGACCGCCCGCGTCGGCTGTGCCGGGCGAGAATTCGGCGGTGATCAGTATCCTCCGGGGCCCGGCGTGCTTGATCGCGTTCGACAGTGCCTCGGCGATGGCGAAGTACGCCGCGGACTCAACCGGCGGCGGCAGCCGGCCGGGCAGCCGGAAGTCCACCGTCGTGGGCACCGGGTTGGTCATTGCCAGCGCCTCGATGGCGCCTTCCAGGCCGCGGTCGGCCAGCACCGGCGGGTGGATGCCGCGCACCAGGTCGCGCAAGTCGGCCAGCGCGCCGGACGTCGATGCGCGGGCCTCGGCCAGCAGGCGCTGGGCTGCCGGCGGGTCCTGCGTCATCAGCCGTTCGGCCAGGCCCAGGCTCATCCCCAGCGAAACCAGCCTGGCCTGCGCGCCGTCGTGCAGGTCCCGCTCGATCCGGCGCAGCTCGCGCGCCTGGGTGTCGATGGTCTCGGCCCGGGAGGACGCCAGCTGCCGGACCCGGGCTCGCATCTCGGCGTGCCCGGTCGGCGCCAGCAGGGCGGCGATCACCCGGGCGTTCAGGGTCGTCAGCGGGACCGCGGTGACATACCAGATCGCCCCGAACGCCAGGCCGAGCGGCACCATCGCCAGCGATTCCGCCGTGCCGTTCAGCTGGAAGAAGCCAAGCGGCTCGCGGAGCAGGTCTGGCGGGGTCACCGCGACCAGCAGCGGGTAGCTGAGGTAGAAGACGCCGCACAGGAACAACGCGGCCGACAGCCCGCAGGTGAGCAGGCCCGTCACCGAGTTCAGCAGCAGCCAGGCGAAGTCGCGCCAGGTTGCCGGGTCACGCAGGACCGTCCCCATTCGTGGCAGCCATCCGCCAGGCGGCGCCGGCCGGTACGGCCGGGGCACCGGCACGCCGAGCCGGCCAGCCGCCCAGCGCCGGTGCAGGCCGGCGAACCACCGCACCAGGAACGCGGTGAACAAGGTCAGCGGGATCCCCGCCCCTAGCCCGACCACGGACACCGCGCAGATCCACGCCGCCGCCAGGCAGGCACCCGCCGTGCTGGCCGCCCCCAGCAGCATCGACTGGCCAAGCAGGTCCAGTCGCGGGCCGGCAGCTGACTCGTGCGACGGGCGGCGAACGTTGGTCACGTACCGAGCATGGCCGACCGGACGGGATCACACAGGGGAGTTTTCCCTACCGCGGCCGGGGGCTGGCCACCCGTGTCCGGCGGTTTCCGGGCCGGCACGCTGGAGTCATGGCAGACAACACGCAGTCTCCGCACCACTCCGGGTCCTCGCGCCGGGCCCCGCGCCGCCGCCGGATGCCCTTCGTCCTGACCGCGGTCCTGGCCCTCGGCGGCACCGCCGCGGGCCTGGCGACGGCACTGCCCGGCACCGCGTCCGCGTCATCCCGGTCCGCCGGGGCCGCCCAGCTCGGCGTACTGGCCCAGCAGGAAGTGGCGGCCGGCGCGCCCGGCGTCATCGTCCGTGTCAGCGACGGCAGCGGGCCAGCCACCGAGATCGCCCGGCAGGCCTCATGGACGAAGGCCGACGGCACCCTCACTGCCAGCGACCAGTTCCGGATGGGCTCCAACACCAAGACGATGGTCGCCACCGTGATCTTGCAGCTCGCTGCCGACCACCGGCTCGCGCTGACCGATCCGGTCGCGAAGTGGCTGCCCGGACTCATCCCGGACGGCCGCGCGATCACCATCCGCATGCTCCTCAACCAGCGGCCTGTTCAACTACACCGAGGTTCCCGCCGTGCTGAAGGCGTTCACCGGCCAGGACACCCGGGCGTGGACCCCGCTCCAGCTGCTCGCCGCCGCGGTCAGGCACAAGCCGCTGTTCGCTCCCGGCAAGGAGTACTCCTACAGCAACACCAACTACATCGCGCTCGGCCTCATCGCCCAGAAAGCAGCCGGCAAGAGCCTGGGCGAACTGATCCAGCAGAAGATCATCCGGCCGCTGGGCCTGAAGAACACCTACCTGGTCACCGGCTTCCCCGCACCGGACGCCGCACGGCTGGCACCCGGCTACGAGCCTGACGCCGCCCGGCTGGCCCCGCTCCTGCCGTCATACGCGCCCGCCGGCACCTCGTTCGCCGGGCCAGCCCGCGGCACGTGGGTCAACACCACCTCGATCAACACCAGCACCGAGTGGGCCGCCGGGGGCATCGTCTCCACCGCCGCGGACTGGGCCCGCTTCCAGTCCGCGCTGCTGTCCGGCAAGCTGCTGCTGCCCGCCCAGCTGAAGGAGATGGAGACCACCGTCTCCGAGGGTCCCGTCACGCCGAACAGGTACGGGCTGGGCCTGGAGAAGACCGTCACGCCGTGCGGCACCGTCTGGGGCCACGACGGCCAGGCCCCCGGCTACTCCAGCTGGGACTACACCGACAGCACCGGCCGCCGCACCGCGTCGGTATTCGCCACCACGATCTTCGGCCTGGCCACCCCGAAGGCCGCCGCCGCCACGCAGACCCTCATCGACGCCACGGTCTGCACCATGCTCGGCAAGCCCGTCCCCGCCACGGCCGCAACCGGATGAGGCACCAGGCCCGCTACAGTCTGAAGTGCTATTGAGCGTGCCAGAAGACGCCCGCCGACCGCCATGACGCTGCGGAGTTCCGATTCGTCCAAGACGGATGCCCGCCCTGGGGACACAATGAGTCTCAGGGAGGCGACTGATGACATCAGGGGACCAGGTGCAGGCGGCCGGCGGGAGCCGGCCGGGGACGGCAAGCACGGGCGAGGGAACCGGCCAGGCGGTGGCGGCGGCGTGGCAGGTGCTCGCGCCGCTCATGGACCTGGTGACGCCGATGGCCCTTCGGGTCGCCGCGACACTGCGGCTCGCGGACTTCATGCCTGATGACGGCACGGGCGAGGGAACCGACATCGACAGCCTGGCGGAGCACGCCGGGGCCAGCCAGGAGGCACTGGTTCGCATGCTGCGCCACCTGGTCCACCGCGGGGTCTTCACCGAGCCACGCCCGGCGCGGTTCGCGGTCAACCACGCCGCCGCACTGCTGCGCACCGATCAGCCGGGTGCCCAGTGGCTGAACCTGGACGGCTTCGGCGGCCAGATGGACCTGGTGTTCACCGGCCTGGCCCACACCGTGCGCACCGGGGAGCCGGCCTGGGAGCAGGTTTTCGGGCAGCCGTTCTGGGCCTACCTCGACGCCAACCCCGCGATCAGCGCCTCCTTCGACGCGGTCATGGCCGTCGACGCCGGGAACGCCGCTGTAGCAGAAGGCTACGACTGGTCAGCGGTGCGGCACGTAGCTGACGTCGGCGGCGGGACCGGGACGCTGATCGCCGAGGTGCTGCGCAGCAACCCGCACCTGTGCGGCACCCTGGCCGATCTGCCGGAGACCGCGGCCCGCGCCCGGCACTACCTAGCCGGGCTCGGCTTGGACGGCCGCTGCCACGTCGTCGGCCAGAGCTTCTTCGACCCGTTGCCCGCCGGCGCAGACGTCTACCTGCTCAGCCGTGTCATCCACGACTGGGACGACGCAGCAGCCAGCGCGATCTTGCGCCGCTGCGCCGAGGCAGCGGGCAGCACCGGCCGAGTGCTGGTGATCGAAGCTGCCGCCGGGGGCGACGCTGCCTCGTTCGCGGAAATGAACCTGCGCATGCTTGTCCTGGCCGGCGGTCGCGAGCGCACCATCGACGACTACACAACTCTCGCCGCCAGCGCCGGCCTCCATGTCACCGCGACGCGCCAGACCACAGAACGGTACCTCGTTATCGAATGCGCCCGCGTGTAAATATCGCCCGCCTGGATGTCAGAACGCAGTGCGGGATGTATTTCGCGGAGTCCAGGCTCCGGCAAGCGCAGAGCTGTTTACTGAGAGCGGCTAGACGAGCGTTGCGGAACCCAGGAGTTCCCGGGTGCGCGCCGCGGCAGGCTTACCGCCGTATTTTCCGAACAGGTCAACGACATCCTGTGCCTGCGCGCCCAGGTCTTTTGCGGGGAGCGGGCCACCGTTGAACACGTGGTTGAGCCACTGGAATATCACGACGTGGGCGTAGGCGAGCCCGCCCATCTGGCAGTGGCTGGATGCACCATGGGTTCGCGGGAACACGTGGAGGTAGCTCTCGCATGGTAGCGCGGCGATGAACTCAGGAATGCCTGCGACGATCGCGGCCGACGAAGCCGCCGCGTCTTTGATGTCATCTTCTCCGAACAGGAACAGCATGGGGTTGCGAAAATTCTGCTCGAGGCCACGCAGAGTGAATGGCCGGTAGAAGTCGATCCAGTCGTGCGGCTTGGCTATGCCGAGTGACCACTGCGCATGCTGAAGTGCCCAGCGTGCCGGGGGACTGAATTTCTGCAGCACCCCCGAACATCGTGTCTATCACTCGCGGGTTGCTGAGTCCTTTGAGCCCGGCGCGGGCGGACTCCCCGCAGTCAACGACCAGCGTGTTGGCTATGCAGGCCTTGATCCTTGGTTCGCCGGAAGCAGCTCTGGGCGCGAAGTAGCCGCCCGCTGAGTAGCCGATCAGCGCGATCTTGTCGCGGTCGATGCCCTCGCGGGAGTACAGGTAGTCGACCGCCGCGGCCATCGGCTTCTCGTAGTCGGGCCGGAAGACGAGTCCCGGGTTTTCCATCAGGGCTCCCCACTGGCCCGGACCCTCGAAGATCAGGCAGTTCCATCCGTATTCGCCAGCCACGGCGCCGACCCAGCAGTAGACCTCTTCCATCGTCGAGTCGAACCCGCCGATCGCGATCAGGGTCGGCCTGTCTTCCTGTCCAGCGGGCACGAAGTAGGCAGGAAGCTTGCTGCCTTCAAAATCGATCTCGGCGTACTCGATTACCTTGGAACCGAGCCTTGTCATCTCCAGGAAGTGATCGCGGCTGTGCCGCCAGAGCTCGCGATGCCTGGGGTCAGTGTGCGCGACGTAGAAGGCCGCCATGCGGAAGTAGTTGCTGGCGCGCAGGTGAGCGTTGGCTGCAGCTCGGCGATCGCCGGTGGCGGCCACGTCGACAGCGTACTCGGCCACGCCGCTGGCCGTTGCCGTCCACTCGGAGGTCCAGCTTTCGAAATCGCCGTCTCTGACTCGCTGCAGTGTTTCCGTGCACTCACCGAACTCGGCGGCCCCGACACCTTGAGTGGAAATGCCGCGGGCGAACTCGAAGTTGAACCCGCCAACGGCCTTCTTCCCGAAATCAGCCTTCATCGCGTGTGCCCCTTCCGACCGATGGCTGCAACGCGGTACCTCTGGGTGCGGCTCTGGTCTTGCACTCTGCCTAATATAGAACGGCTCGGTTCCGTATCATATATTCGAACAGGTGAGTTCATCGGCCGACGAAGCCCATCCGAAGCGACAGAGTCGGCGCGGACGCCAGCTTGACCCACTGCTCGATCAGGCCATCATGCGTGCCGCGCTCGAAGGCCTGGCCGAGGTCGGTTACGACAGCTTGAGCATGGCGGAAATCGCTAGCCGAGCTGGTGTCGGCAAGGGTGCCCTCTACCGCAGGTGGACGTCAAAGGCTAAACTAGTCACTGACGCCATGATCCGCGGACGCGAGCATGTCGCCCCGTTCTCGTTGCCCGACACCGGATCGCTGCAGGGCGACCTTGAAGCGATGGTGGCCCAGGTACCGGACTTTGACGAGGCCGCGAAACGGCAAACCAGCATCCTCCTCGGGCTCATAGGTGCGGCGACACGCGACGCCGACCTGCGGCAGAGCCTTGCCGGGACCGGGTTTGAGCAACCGAGACAGGCAATCCTCGACGTGCTCGGGCGAGCTGTGTCCCGAGAGGAGATCCCGCCCCGTGTCGATATCGAACTCGTTCCCGACATTATCCTCGGCCTCAACTTGCTCCGGATAATGCGTGGAGGGCTACCTGATCGCGCTTATCTGGAACGCGTCCTTCACAGCGTCATCTATCCCCTCGTAACAGGTACGCCGGCATTAGACGACTTACACCAAAGTCGTTCACACGAGGCACAGATCTCGTGCCCGCAATGAGCCGCCGACGACTGGTGTCGGCACTCATGCAGGCCGGCAACGCCGATCAGGTTGCCCCTGGGGATCTCAAGTGGCCGACTACCAGTCCTGTCGGCGCCTGCTCTGGCGCCATCTGGTGCCTGCCGCCCAGCCGCTTGGCTTCATCTAGAGCAGCCTCGACATCAGGCACGCCGACGTATAACACGACATGGCCCGGATAATCGGCGCCGCCGATACCTCCCGCGATGCCGCTGCCGCGCCGGATCGGCCAGGATCTTGCCGGGCTCGCGCAGGTCGGCCTGGATCAACATGGTCGCCCCGACTGGGGGGCGGCGGCCTCATGAAACCCCATGAAAACAGTTGAGCTGATATTCGTGTCCGACAGCGGGTCAACTGAAGACCGAGGCCATCGACTCAGCCGCTGACCGCGGCGACGGGCGGCGTCGGGCTCGCGCCCTTCTTGTTCACGACCACATACCGGCCGCCCACCGGGTACACGCCGGCGTCGCTGAAGGTCGACACCCCCTGCGGTATAAACCCGACCGCATGCACCGTGCCGGTGGGAACCGCGACGGTCTCCAGGGAAGCCACTGGCTGCGACCAGTCCACGACCAGCAGCTGCCCGCCGTCCGGCTGCAGGGACACCACCTGGTCCGGCATCGGGACGAGCCGCTGCCGCTGCCCGTCGGACAACCGGAAGGCGACGAGATCCGACTTGTCGTCCACGGGCTGAGTCACCCCCACCAGCAGGCCGTCGGCAATCGCGATCTCCATGCCGAAGCCCGGGTAGTCGTTCGTGTCCAGGGCTACCTGGCCGCCCGGGGCAGAGATGCCGCTCACCAGGATCGACGATTCCTGACGGCCGCCTGAGCCGAACGTCCGCACGTGCTCAGACTGCCGCGTCCCGGGAATGAGGTCATCGATCACCACCGGGTCCGCGGACAAGATCGCGAAGTTGAAGTCCTGAGTCGGCTCCGCGACTCGCGTCCGCCAGCCTTGGCGGCCAGTCGCCGCGTCGAAGCCGGTGACGTCGTAGCCGGGCTGCTCACAGGCCGTCAAAGTGACGCCTGAGATTCCCTGCGCCGCCACCGTCTGGTCCGCGCATCCCGGCGGCGACGCCAGCGTCCAGCGGGGCGCGCCGGTCCGCGCGCTGAACCCGGCGACACCGCCGCTGGTGACCACCACCGCGACGGAACCGCTGACCGCCAGCATGCCGGTGCCCTGCTGCCCGGTCAGGCCCGTGGACACCTGCCGCGACCACAGCCGTCGCCCGGTGCCGAGGTCAACGGCGAGGACCTGATCGCACGCCCCGTTCTTGAGTACCGGCCAGCCTGTCGACATCTCCCCTTGGGCTCTTTAACCTGACGTTAGGTCATGTCTTACGTCCGGTGGCGGCGCATCGCGGTACCGGCTGGCCTGGGGTGCTGATGGCACTACCTTCTTTCTTCATCGGGAACTCCCGGGGAACGCTTGCGGTGCTTGTCCTTCGAGGACTGATGTGAGACGGCGTCCCCGGGAGTGACCGGCGGAGGCCCGAAGCCCGCGAGGGTGTCGTCCCGCGAGGACTGGTCCATTAGCACGGCGCTGTGCCTCTGTCGCCCGTGAGTGAATTCGTGACCATCTGGATTGAAGGAGGCGGTAATGCTCGGCGTTGGGATTGACTGGGCCGAGTCGTTTCACGACGTGGCCATCGGCAGGCCGGGTGAGGGGGTGACAGAGCAGTTCCGCTTTGACCACGGCCCGGCCGGGGTGCAGCGGCTGGTCGCCCGCTGCCTGGAGCTGGAACCGGACCCGGCCGAGGTCCGGGTGGTGCTGGAGACCCGGCACGGCCTGCTGGTCGAAGCCCTCACGGACGCGGGATTCACGGTGCTGCCGGTCAACCCGGACCTGGTGGCCCGCCGGCGCGGCCCGGCGAAGAAGAAGGACGACAGCGCGGACGCCCGGATCTGCTGCCTGATGGCCCTGGACGCCCACCTTGACCTGCGGCAGCTCATCCCGCACGGCGAGGCCGGGACGGAACTCCGCACGATCGCCCGCGATGACGAGCGGGCCGCGCGCGACGAGAGGCGGATCGGCAACCGGCTGCGCGCCGACCTGCTGGCCGTCTTCCCCGCCGCGATCGACGCCGCCGCCGGGGACCTGGGCGCGCCGGTGTTCCTGAAGCTGCTGGAGCGCTGGCCGTCTGACGGCTCGCTGGCCGCCGCGCCCCGGGAGGAAATCGAGGCACTCGCCCGCTCCGCGCGGCACGGCTGGCCCGGCCGGTTCGCCGACCGTGTCCAGCAGGCCGTGGCCGCCCCCCGGCTGGCTCCCCGCCCGGCGCTGGCCCGCGCCAAGGAAGGGCCGATCCGGCTGGCTGCCTCCCAGCTGCCGGCCATCCGCGCCCAGCGGCGCGCCTGGGAGCGCCGGATGGGCGAGCTGCTGCTCGGCGCCCCGCGCCACGGCAGGTCCAAGACCCCGAAGGACCCGGACCCGGGGAAGGCGTTCCCGGGCGGTGAGATCTACCTGAGCATGCCCGGCCTGGGTGATCGTCTCGCCGCCCGGGTCGCCGGCGAGATCGGCGAGCACTTCGAGCAGTTCAGCACGCCGAACGCCCTTCAATGCTATGCAGGCCGCGCCCCGGTCACCAGGCGATCCGGACGCAGCGAGTTCACCATCGCCCGCCGCCTGGCCTGCAACCGCCACCTGGGCGAGGCCGTCCAGCAGCGGGCCTTCTGCAGCCTGACCCAGTCCGCGTGGGCCAGGGAGTTCTACGACGAGAAGACCGCCGCCGGCGACAGCCACCACGCCGCGCTGCGCAAGCTCGGCAACCGCTGGCTCGAGGTCCTCTGGCACTGCCTGAGCAAAGGCGCCCGCTACGACGAGGCAGTCCACGCAGCCAACCGCAACCGGAGCCGCCCGCCAGCCGCCGCAGCCTGACCCGCGGCGCCAACCGCCCCGCAGCGGACATGAGACCAGTCTGCCCGCCAGACCGCCATGCCCGAAAACAACGCCACACAAAGAACCATCCACGACTTCAGCCACGGAGGTTGACAGAGGGTGTCTCACAAGTCGTTCCCGGGGTATGAGAGGTTGAAGGACTTGTTGGCCAGGGGAAAGTCCGGGACGATCGTGCCCGCCAGCGCGACCGGCAGCGCGGGCCAGTTGAAGAAGCTGGGGTCGGCGATCTTGACCCGGGTCAGGGTCCCGTCGGCCGCTAGCTCCACGCGGTGGACGATCGTGCCGCGCCAGCCCTCGGCGATCCCCACCCCTGACCGCGGACCGCCGGGACCGCCCGTGCTGGGGCCGGGCGCCGTGCCCAGATAGCCGTTCAGCTGCCGCACGGTCTCGTTGATGAACCGGACGGCAGGTTCGGTTTCCTGCGCCCGCGTCATGAACCGGGCGAGGACGTCGCCGCTGTCCTGGGTGCTGGCCGCGTGCGGGAACTCGATGCCGGGCAGCGGGTGGTCGCGCCTGGCGTCGGTGCTCAGGCCGCTGGCCCGGGCGACATAGCCGAGTGTCCCGAGGTCGGCTGCCTGCCGGGCGGTGAGTACCGCGGTGCCGGTGAACCGGTCGCGGACCACGCTGTGGTCCAGTGCCAGCTTCACCACCTCGGCGATGTCGGTGCCTATCGCGGCTAGCTCGCCGGGGTCGGGCAGCGCGCGGACGGCGGTGCCGCCGGGGCGGATCGCGCCGCGCAGCAGCCGGTGCCCGGTCACCGTGTCGTTGATGCGCAGCAGCCGTTCCCGGATCCGCTGAGCGTGGACGTTGAGTATGCCGTGGCCGACGTCGTTGCACAGGGCGCCGATGTCGGCGACGTGGTTGCCGAGCCGCTCGAGTTCCAGCAGCATCGCCCGGAGCCGCTGCTGTGGCCCGGGCACGGTCAGGCCGAGCGCCTCCTCGACCGCCAGGCAGAACGCGAGCGTGTGCCCGATCGTGGTGTCTCCGCTGACCCGGGCGGCGAGCTCGGTCCCGTCTTCGGGGCTTCGGCCGGTGAACAGCTTCTCGATCCCGCGATGGGTAAACCACAGCCGGGCCTTGAGGTTCAGGATGGTCTCGCCGACGACGGAGAAGCGGAAGTGCCCGGGGCCGATCATCCCCGCGTGGACCGGGCCGACGGGGATCTCGAATACGCCGGGTCCTTCGACCGTGCGGAACGGGTACGGGCCGTCGGTGCCGTCGCTGGCATCCGGCCACGGACCCCGCGGGTCCCCGTCGCCGGTGAGCATGGGATGCCACCCGCGCGGCCAGTGGAAATGCCGCACCAGCCGCCGCGGCAGCGGGTGATCGTCAGGGACGACTCCGTACAGGTCATGCATCTCGCGCTCGAACCGGCCCGCCGGGAATGAGAGCCGGGCCAGGCTCGGCACCGCCGGGCGGCGGCGGTCCAGCGGCACGTGCAGCTCGGTCCGGCGGTCCGGTCCCGGGGCGGTGAACAGGTAGACGGCGCGGAGCCGGTCCTCGTCTTGGTGGGCGGCGGCGAGCGCCAGGCGGAACCCGCCGCTTAGGAGGGTGCCGGCCGCGGCGTGCAGTTCGCCCGGAGAGATGGTGCGGCGCTCCGCGGCTGGTATCGCGGGGGCGGTTGCGGTCATGGCGTCCTCGTGAGGGTGTGCGCGGCCGAGTGGAGCAGGCCGGCCAGCGGCCCGGCGTACAGGCCGAGGACGGCGCAGGCCGCCAGGGCGATGACAACCGGGGCCAGCCCCGCCGTCACGTCGCTGGCGCCTGCACCGCCTGCACTACTGCCATTGCCCCCTCCGGCGGCCGGCCCGGCAGCGGCGTCAGTGCCGAGGAGCATGCGGCTGGTGTGGGCAAGCAGGGCGGCGGTGATGACAATCATCAGGATCAGGGCGGCCGCGGTGACCCCGCCGAGGCCCGTGGCGAACCCCGCGCGGATGATGCCGATCTCGCTGGCGAACAGGCTGAACGGCGGGAAGCCGGCCAGCGCGAGCACCCCGGCCCCGGTGCAGGCGGCCAGCAGCGGGAGGCGGGACGCCAGCCCGCGGACCCCGTCGATGCGGCTGGTGCCGGTGGCCTGGAGCATCCGTCCGGCCGATACGAAAAGCGACCCCTTGGCCAGGCCGTGTCCGAGCATGTGCAGCAGGACCGCGGCCAGCGCCAGGGGTCCGCCGGCCGCGGCGCCGAGCGCCATGACGCCCATGTGCTCGATGCTGGAATAGGCGAGCATCCGCTTGTAGTCACGCTGCCGGATCAGCAGCGAGGCCGCCACTAGCAGGGACCCGAGTCCCAGGACCGCGAGCAGCGCGCGGGTGAAGCCGGTGCCGAGGACGAGGTCGGCGATGGCCGTGACCCGCAGGATCGCGCAGAACGCGACCGACAGCAGCACCCCTGACATCAGCGCGGAAACCGGTGCGGGTGCCTGGCCGTGCGCGTCGGGGAGCCAGGCATGCAGCGGTGCGAGCCCGGCCTTGGTCCCGAAGCCGACAATGAGCAGCGCGACCGCGATCCGGGTCACCGCCGGGTTCAGCCGCGTCGCGGCGGCGGCCAGCCGCGCCCAGTCCAGGCCGGTGCCGGCCCCGGCGTGCGCGGCGGCGGCGTTGAGCAGCAGCAGGCCGAGCAGGGCCAGCGCGATCCCGGCCGAGCAGATCACCACGTACTTCCACGCCGCCTCGACGGCCGCGCGGGTGCGGCGCTGGCCGACAAGGAACGCGGTGGCGACGGTGGTGGCCTCGATCGCCACCCAGGTCACGCCGAGGCTGGCGGCCAGCACCGCCGCCGCCATCGCGGCCAGGAACAGCTGGACCAGCACGCTGTGCCGGGCGGCGGTCCGGGTGGTTGCCCGGCCGGCGGCGATCTCGCCGCGCAGCCACGCCGGGGTCGCGGCGGTGGCCAGCAGCCCGACCGAGCCGATCACGATCAGCATGAACTCCGTCAGCCGGTCGGCCCGGATCAGGCCGTCAAGAGCGGCCCGCGAGCCTGGCAGGACGGCGGCCAGGGCGAGCGCGGAGGCCAGCGTCAGCGCGGCGGACACGGGCGCCAGCCAGGCGGTCAGCGGCCGCCATCCTGCGAGCAGGTAGCAGATCGCGACGCAGACGGGCACGAGGACAGGCGCGGCCATAAGGAGGGTAACCATCAGTCCCGCAGCTCCCGCAGGTCGTCAAGGTCGGTGTCGCCGAAGACGTCCCGCATCCGCCCGGCCAGGACCCGCAGCACCACGACCGCCAGCAGCACGTCCAGGGACACGCCGAGCTCGACGAGCAGGCCGGTGTCGGCGGTGGTCAGGAACCCGGTGGCGGTGATGCCGTTGTCCATCAGCAGGAACCCGGCCAGCTGGGAGACTGCGCGGCGCCGGGTGACGAGCACGAAGAACCCGCTCAGCGTGACCGCGATCCCGACCGGGATCGCGTCAGCGGCCGGGGAGGGGTCCAGGGCGGTCAGCGGCCGCGACACAGCATAGGCGAGCATGGTCAGGGCCGCGACCGCCAGCAGGGAGGCGGTGACGTTGATCAGCGGGCGGGTCTCCCGGCCCCCGGCATCAGGGCCGGAGCCGAGGGCCCGGCGGAGCAGCCACGGCAGGGCGACGGCCCGCAGCACGAGCACTCCGGCGGCGACCGCGCCGAGGCGCGGGTCATGGCCGTGGGCAGCCAGGATGGCGGCGATCGCGGCCAGTGCCGTGCCCTGGAGCGCGAACGTCCGGATGATCGCGCTGAGGCGGCGGCGCCACACGATCACCACGGCGGTCACCAGCAGTGCGCCGCAGGCCAGGTCCAGCGACTGCACGTACCCGGTCACGCCGCCCCCAGGAAAACTGAGGCCGCGACGGCCAGCAGCGCGAGCAGGAACGAGCCCCCCAGCAGTTCAGGGACCCGGAACAGCCGCAGTTTCGCCATGAAGACCTCCCCGGCGGCCAGGGCCGCCCCGCAGATGGTGACCTTGGCGGCGAACGCCGCGGTCCCGGCGGCCAGGGCGAGCGGCGCCGCCGTGACGGCGATGCCCCACGGGACGAACAGCGTGACCAGCAGCCCGAGGAACACCGTCAGCCGCATGGACGAGGCAAGCTCGACCACGGCGAGGTCCGGGCCGGCGTATTCCAGGATCATCGCCTCGTGCACCATCGTCAGCTCCAGGTGCGTGGCCGGGTTGTCGACCGGCAGCCGCCCGGTCTCGGCGATGGTCACCAGGATCAGCGCGACCGCGGCCAGCAGGCCCGCCGGGGACGCCACCCGTGCCGGGTCACGTACCACGGCGGTGACGATCGCGGACAGGTTCGTCGACCCGGCCCGCACTGACAGCGCGAACACTGACATGAGCAAGGTCGGCTCGACGAGGGCCATGATCGTCATCTCCCGGCTGGCGCCCATGCCGCCGAACGCGGTCCCGGTGTCGATCGCGGCCAGCGCCAGCGTCGCGGTGCCCATCGCGAGCAGCGCGACCACCGCGAACAGGTCGGCGGCCGGGCCGATCGCCGATGCCGTGGTCACGAACGGGGAGACCCCGGCCACCACCACGGTCGTGGCGAGCAGGACCAGCGGGGCGACGCGGAACAATTCGCCGGTCCCGGCGGGCGTGACCGGCTCCTTGCGCAGCAGCTTGCGCAGGTCACTCCACGGCTGCCGCAGTCCCGGGCCGGCCCGGCCTTCCAGCCGCGCGCGGACCTGCCGCATCACCCCGGTCAGCACCGGCGCGCCGCCGGTCACGACCAGCACCTGGATGACGCCCCCGGCGATGCCGAGCCGGCTCACCTGGTCACCGCCAGCACGATCAGCAGCACGGTCACCGCGCAGAACCCGTAGCCGAGGTAGCGGTGCACGCTGCCGGGCGCGAGCCGCCGCCCGGCGGTCCCCCACGCGCGGACCGCGGCCAGCACCGGCCGGTACAGCCGGTGCTCGATCCGGTCCGGGACCATGCGCCGGTACTGCACCGCGGTGACGAGGTAGCGCGCCTCGTCCAGGTGGGTGACGTCGATATCAGTTTCCGGGGCGAGCACGTCGTCGAAGACGCGCTGCAGCGGCTCGGCGAACGACGTGGCGGTGTATTCCATCCGCGCGGTGAGCGGGCCCGAGCCGCAGTCCCACAGCCGCGCGGCCCGGCGGGCCCGCCGGCCCGGCAGTGCCCGCAGGCACCCCGCGGCCGCCATCATCACCGCGAGCAGCGCCAGGGTCAGCAGCAGCGGGGACAGCTCGCCGGCGGCCCCGGACAGCCGCAGCGTCACCAGCCCGGTCACCGCCGGCCCCGCCGCCACCCCGGCCGCACGGGCCAGCGCGGGCAGCACGATTCCGGGCAGCAGCGCCAGCAGGGCGCAGGCGGCCGCGGCCAGGCCCATCCCGGCCAGCATGCTGGCCGGGGCCTCGGTCGCCCGCGCCGCCCCGTCGCTGCGCGGCCGGGCCAGGAACCCGGTCCCGAACGCTTTCACGAACGTCGCGACGGCCAGCCCCGCGGTCAGCGCCACCGCCGCGACAGCGGCCGGCAGCACCACCGCGCCGATCGTCCCGCCGCTCCGCAGCCCGTGAATGAGCGCCTGGACCAGCAGCCATTCAGACACGAACGCGGTACCCGGCGGCAGCGCCGAGGCGGCCAGCGCTCCCCAGCCGAACGCGGCCGTGGTCGCCGGCATCCCGGCCCGCAGCCCCCCGAGCGCGTCCAGGTCCCGCGTCCCGGCACGCTGCGCGGCCGAGCCCGCCGACAGGAACAGCAGCGTCTTGAACGCCGCGTGACCGGCGACGTGCAGCAGCGCCGCGGCCAGCGCCAGGCCAGCCAGCATCCGGTGTCCCGAGTCCTCGAACAGGCCGGCGGCGCCCACGCCGGTCAGCACCAGCCCCATGTTCTCCGTCGTGGAGTACCCGAGCAGCCGCTTCAGGTCCGAGGACACGGCCGCCTGCAAGATCCCGTAGAGCGAGGACACCACGCCTAGCAGCATGACCAGCAGCCACCACCAGCGCGCGCCGCCGCCGAGCAGGCCGAAGCCGGTCCGGACGATCCCGTACACGCCCATGTTCACCATCGCCGCCGACATCAGGGCCGACACATGACTCGGCGCCTCCGGATGCGCGCGCGGCAGCCACGCGTGCAGCGGCACGGCACCCGCCTTGGACCCGAACCCGATGAGGGCGAGTACGAACACGGTGCCCGCCAGCGCCGGGGACAGGTGCCGCCCGGCGGCCAGGCTGCCGCCGCCGGTCAGCATCAGCCCGGCGAGGATGCACGCGAACCCCAGGTGCGTCATCACCGCATACCAGCGTCCCGCCTCGGCCACCTCCGGCCGGCGCCGGTGCTCGGCCAGCACCAGCAGCAGCGAGGTCAGCGCCATCAGCTCCCAGCACAACAGCAGCGTGGCCGCGGTCGCCGACACCGGGACCAGCAGCATCGATACCGCGAACAGCGGGAGGAAGACGCACGCGGACCGGGAGGTCCCCGCATGCCGGGCGTAGCCGATGGCGTACACCCCCGCCGGGATCGCGACCGCGCCGGTCACCGCCACGAAGTACCCGCTCAGCCGGCCCGCGGTGAACTCCAGGCCCGACAGCGGCAGCGCACCCGGCAGGGCCACGGTGAACGTCCGGCCGGACAGCATCGCGATCCCCGACACTAGTCCTCCGGCTCCGGCCAGCGCGGCCCCCGCCCCCGCGGCGGCCGGCCGGAACCGCGCGGGAAGCGCCAGGACCGCCAGGCAGGCCAGCGAGGCGACGGCCACCGCCAGCACGAGGCCGGATCCCGCCAGGCTCACCGGCCCGTCATCTCCCGGATCGCCGCGACGATGTCCTCCGGCCGCGGCGGGCACCCCGGTATCTCGGCGTTCACCGGCAGCACGTCCCTGACCGCGCCGGAAACGCCATAGGCGCCAGCGAGCATGCCGCAGTCACGAGCGCAGTCGCCCACCGCCACCACCAGCCTGGGCGCCGGGACCGCGTCATAGGTACGGCGCAGCGGCCCGGCCATGTTCCTCGTCACCACCCCCGTCACCAGCAGCGCGTCGGCGTGCCTGGGTGAGGCGACCATGCGCGCGCCGTACCGCTCGGCGTCATAGACCGGGCCGAACGCCGTCCCGACCTCCACCTCGCAGCCGCCGCACGACCCGGCATCGACATGCCGGATCTGCACCGACCCCCGCAGCCCGGCCGCCAGCGGACCGCGCCGCCCGGGAACAGGCGGCTCAGCGACACGCCCGTGGGCGCGGATCTTGCGCCACAGTTTCAGCACACTGCACTCCAGTAACTACAGCGGTCGAGGGAAACAGATACGAAGCACGTCATCGTGGGTCTTGCCGGCCAGTCGGTTCCCCGGCGGCCCGCGCCTGCGCGGCCAGCACCCGGTCACGATCCGCCGCACCAGCCGCGGTTCCCGGTTGCCATCACTCGCCTACAGCGCAGACGCGGGCGTTAGCATATCAGCAGCATCTTAATTGCATACTTTCGCAAGTCATCCCACGGCACAGCGCGACCCTCGCCCCGGTCCGGGCCGCACCCCGAATGCCGGCAGGCACTTTCCAAGTTTCGCAACTGCGATAACGCCCGGTATAGAGTGTGTGACGTGAGCATGCCGCTATACCAGCTCAAGGCTGAGTTCTTCAAGACGCTGGGGCACCCAGCGCGGATTCGGGTCCTGGAGTTGCTGTCGGAGCGGGAGCACGCGGTTGGCGAGATGGTGTCCGAAGTGGGCATCGAGGCGCCCAACCTCTCTCAGCACCTAGCCGTCCTGCGCCGCGCCGGGCTGGTGACGACACGAAAGGAAGGCTCGTCGGTCTTCTACTCCCTGACGAGCCCGGAGGTCGCCGAACTGCTGCGGGTGGCGCGCCAGATCCTGACCGGCGTACTGTCCGGGCAAGCGGAACTGCTCGAGAACTTGCGCACGGGATAGGCGCGGTACAGCCTCAGGGCCAGCGACGGCCCCGGGCCCGCCAGTCACAGCATCTCGACTCAGCCGGGGGCTCGACTCTGCCGACGATAAGCTCTCGCGGTCAGGATGCCCGGGATTCTTCATCGCGCCGGAACCAGACGGCCCACGCGATGCCCGGAAGACCACGCCCAGCCACGCTACAACCAAGACGATCACGACAGCCGCCATGACAAGCGTCGCGGTCAGCGACATCGGCCCCGGTTCAGACATCAGGCTCCATCCCGTGCACAGGATTCGCGACACATTAGCAGTTGCGAATCTTCTTAAGTAATAAGTTTACATCTACCATAACCGTGCCCTCTGACGGGCATGGCGATGAACGCGCCCCGGAGCCCATGAGTACCGTCAGGCCGCCTGATCACCTGTCGGCTTACCGTAATCATCCTTTTACTGTGCGCCGTGCACGCGAGAACGTTACGGTGTCCCTACGACGGGGGAAGAGCGGCCGGGCACGCCGGGGGGCTAACGGGTCTGGCCGCTTCCCGTGGAGATAACGAGTAGGGGAAGCTGGGAGCGAAGGCCGGCTGCAGGCCCGTGATCCAGGTCGCGGCTGGGTCAAAGTGGGCGAAGAACTGCCGACCGACCAGGAACGGATCACGAGCCTGGATCATCCGCAGCACGAACACCTTGTTTCCGCCCACGTCAGCGATGCCGTCCACGCCGATCTTGCCCGCGGCCGCCGACATTGACGGGCCGCGGACGGTCCGGGCCAGGCCAGAGACAGTTCCGAAGGCATTACGGAAGATCTCATATCCGCTGGCCAGCGGGACGGCGAAGTAATCCTGCGGCCCGGTATCCCGTTCCACGAACATGTAGTAAGGCACCATGCCCTGCCGCAGCTGCGCACGCCACATGGCCCGCCAGGTCTCCGGTTCATCGTCGACCGCCCGGATCAGGGGCGCCTGGGTGCGGATCACCGCACCGCTGGCCGTGATCCTGCGGGCCGCTTCCTGTTCCAGCGCTGGCGCGAGTTCGCGAGGATGCGAGAAGTACGCCATGACGGCAAGGTGCCTGCCGCTGTCAGCGACTTCCTCAAACTGCCTGAGGGTGGCATCCGCGTCCGGGTCGGTCACGTACCGCTGGGGCCAGTAGGCCAGCGACCGTGTGCCGATCCTGATCGACTCCAGGTGCTCCAGCGACGGGTCGAGCAACGGGGTGAGGTACCGGCGCAGCGACTGTGCACCCATGAACATCGGGTCTCCACCGGTGATCAGCACACTGGTGACCTCGGGATGGCGCCGCAGGTAAGTGACAAGGCCGTCGATGTCACCGGCGGCCGTCTGCCCGTGCCCCAGGGAGAAGAGCACCGTCTCCGTGTAGTCGTGCTGCACGCCGGGCAGCGGACGACCGTCCAGGCTCAGCGTGTTGGGGACAAGCTGGCCCGCCGGATTCGGGTTTAGCCGCATCCGGACTGCATGCGCCCTGGCCTGGACCTGTTCGTCCGGCGCGTTACGGGCGATGAGACGGGCGAGATCCCGGACGTCACCGGCAGGCAGCATGTCCGGCTGCGGGAACACCAGCCGGTAGACCGGGTCGTCGGGCGCCGCGCCCTAGTCGATCAGCTCATCGACCACGTAGGCGTTAGCCCGGAAAGGCAGGACCGTCGCCACGGCCCGGGCAGCCAGCCTCTCCGGCTCGCTCAATCCGGCCCGCCGGGTCAGCGCGTCCAGATGCCTGGCGGAGAACGCGCGGAATCTTCGCTCCGCCCCTGGCTGGTCCGGCACGACCTGCTGAATCCCAGACAAGCGCCCCTTCCCTTCCCGACGACGCCTGTCACCGCGAGCAGCGCCACCAGCGGACTCATTATTTGCGAAAATTAGCAACTGTGATAATGCTACACTTCTAACGCCCTTACCTGCACTGATGCGCCAGACGAAGATCGAGTTCTCCGAGGAAGCTGGGGCATCCGTCGCTGGCGTCCCCCATAGCGCCCAACCTTGCTGGAGTGCCGTGTGCTGAAATCGTGGCGCAGTATCCGCGCCCGCGAATGTGCCGCAGAAGCACCTGTTCCCGGCCAAGGCAGAGGTGCCCGGCCGTGAACCTGCTCCTGGATCCGGCACTAGGCCCGGTCAGCAACGACGCCGCGGCCGCGATCACCGGAATCTGCGACGACGCCCTTCAGTCGGTCCTCGGCCACAGCCTCGCCCGGGAAGCCCTCGACGACCCGGGACTCCTGGCCCGGATTGCCCCGTGGGCCCGCGACCTCGCCCGCGGCCTGCAATACAGGGACCGTTACGGCACCGGGGACCCGCTCACTATCGAGCTTGTCGCACGCTTTTCCGCCTCTCCCCTATCCGGTGATCAGGCGTGCAGCCTCTCGGAGACTGTGGACCTGGCCGTCGTGCTCACCCTGGGCCGGGTTACCGATCAGGTGCTGGGCGAAGGCTCCGGCGCACGGCACCCGGTCGCCAACGCCCTTGCCGCCCCCTGGCTGGCCGCGCTCCAGCTCGGATACCGGATCGGCCTGGCACTGGAGATCCTGCGGCTATCTGCCCCTGGAACCTAGGCGCCGCGGTTATGGCGCGGACGGGCAAGACAATCACGAAACGGCACAGGCACAGATCATGAGTAGACCACGACAGACGGTACCCCTGGCACCTGATGAATGCTGGAACCTCCTGCGCGGGGTGTCCCTCGGCCGGGTGGTGTTCACGATGCGCGCGCTCCCCGCCATCCGGCCGGTCGATCACTGCATCGACGGGCAGACGATCGTCATCCGCTCCCACCTCGGCCGCGCGATCGCCGGGCAGGCTCCTGGTGACGGAGCAGTGGTCTGCTATGAAGCCGACGACATCGACCCGCTGCGGCACACCGGGTGGAGCGTGATCGTCACCGGCATGGCCCGCACCGTCACCGACCCAGCCACCGTCACCCGCTACCAGCGGGCACTACAGCCGTGGGCCGCCGGAGCCGGGGACCAGGTAATCGCCATCGAGCCGGAAACCATCACCGGAATGCGGCTAGTCGCATGAGTTTATTTCGGGACCGTGCAGGTGTTCCAGGCCTCCTCTAGGACTCCCCCTCAACGAGCCCGCCTGGCACTGGCCCAGCCGATGACAGCGACAACGCGTCGGGTCACCAGCACCGCTACCGTCAGCAGCACCGCCGTCCACGTGGCGGGAATCGGGTAACCGGCGATGGCCGCGACGCGGCTGGACTTCGCGCCGGCCCTGCAGGAAGCAGTCGCCGTCCTCATCAGCGGGAGCGCCCACGCGACTGCCGCACTAGCACGGTTGAGTTCTTAAGCTAGGTGAGGACGGCGATCTCCGGCCGCAGCCAGTCCGCGTCGTCCGGGCCCGCCGCTACCGGGACGGGACCTCAAGACGGTCAGCTTCCGCCACCGAGGTCACCCACCGCACAGGATCCGAGCGTTATATATCGCCGCCAAACCGGCCCATGACCTCGCCACCGGCCACCACGCCGAGGCCACGGTAACCGGGATTGCATTGACCCGCGGTCGCGGCAGCCGTGATGCCGCTGCTAGGCCGGGCCAAGCGCAACCTCTCGGCCCGGCTCGGCCCGGCCGCCACGGCCGGGGAGGGCACCCAGAACTATCTGTGCGCCGCGCAGCCCGCCGCCGTGCTCGCCGGGCTGGCTGTCACCGCTTGCTTGCCTGCTCTCTGGTGGACCGACCCGCTCATCGGCCTGGGCATCGCCGCGTTCTCCGTACGCGAAGGCGCGGAATCCTGGCGCGGCGACGACTGCTGCTGACCATGGGCAGATACCCTGGCCGCGTCTGGCCCGTCATATCGCATGACCTACGCTGGCAGATCGGGCAGCCGAACCACCAACGGTCGTGCTTGCAGCGTCACCGACAGGCTTGTGGTAGTCGGCGATGCTGCAGGGCAACTTCAGTTCCTCAGCCCGCGGATACTCGATCACAGCGCGCCCGTCCTCGGTGTAAGGCTTCGGCGGCCGACCGGTGTTCTTGCCGGATTGAGACAGTACGGCAACGTATCCAGCATCGCTCCCCTCCTTACCCGCAGCGTGAGTCCTCCACCGTCGATTACGGCTTAGAGATACTGCTTCCCCAACTACAGACACTGCTTCGAACGCGCTACACACGTTACTTACGAGCAACTCGCAATCCACCGAACAAGTTGACGCAGGCAATCCGGCGCGTTAGCATCTCGATGAGCATTCGGTGCCTTCTAAGCAGCGGGTCGCGGGTTCGAATCCTGCCTGGCGCGCAAGGGTTTTTCACTTGTCCCGCCGACCGCGTGCCCGCTGCGTGCCCGATCGCTTGCTCTTGCGTTCGCCCTTGTCCTTGCCGAGCGCCGCTTCCGCGTCCTTGCCGATCTGGTCGGCTATCGCGCCCTGGCGCTCGGTGGACGAGTGCAGGTAGATCATCGCGGCGCGGGTGCTGTCGTGGCCCATACGGTCCATCAGGTCGCGGATGTTCGCCCCTGCGTTGGCAGCTAACTGGTTACCGGTGTGCCGGAGATCGTGGAAGTGGACGCCGGTAAGGCCGACAGTCTCCAGGGCTGGCATCCAGACCCGCCGGTACCAGTTGCTGTGCCGCAACGGGGTTCCTTCGGAGCTGGTGAAGACGAGCTCAGCCGAATCGTCTAGCGTGTCGAGGTGCTTGCGGAGATCCAGTTCGATGAGGGCCGGGAACGGTACGACTCTGCGACCCGCGCGGGATTTGGGCGGCCCGAATACGTGCCCGCCACCAGGCGGGTAGTCGATCTGACGAGTGATCCGGACGGTGCGGCCATCGAGGTCAATGTCTTCGGGACGAAGTGCGGCCAGCTCTGCCCAGCGCAGACTTGCGAAGGCGGCGAGCAGTACCAGGGCGCGATAGCGCGATCCGATGGCATCGGCCAGGAGATACACCTGTGCGACGCTCAGGACGGGTCGCTCTGGGGAGTCTTCCTTATCAGCACCCTTGATAGAGCACGGGTTACGGCGGATGATCTCGTCATCCTTGACCGCCGTGTTGAAGACAGCCCGGAGGAACCGGTACGCCTTGGCAACGGTAACAGGGCTTACTCCTGCGTCGAGCAAGGTCTTTCGCCAGCGGCGAATCCTGGCGGATTTGACATCGCCTATGTTGATTTCCTTGAAGTGCGGTACGACATGTGCTTTCAGGAGGTACCGGTAGAGCCGGATCGTGCGGGGACGAAGGTCGCGTTCGTCAATCCATGTAGCGGCGTAAGTCTCGACCAGGACCTCACCGCCTTTGGGGTCGATCCAGTCACCGCGCAGGATCTCGGCTTCCTTGAGGGTGAGCCAGACTTCAGCGCTGGTCTTGGTTTCGAAGGTCTCGTCTGCTGGCCGGTCGGCACCGTCCGGACCTGGGTAGCGTGCCTGCCAGCGGCCGGAGGGGAGTTTGCGGACACGGCCGAATCGTCGTTTGGCCATTACGCGGCCCTCCCCTTGCGACGGGCGGAAGTCATCGGCTCGACCATTCCGGCAGCGATGAACTCCGCGAGCGCGGATTCGGGGATTCGAACGTGACGGCCTACGCGAGTGAACCGGATGCGGCGTTCGGCGATCAGGCGGCGGGGGAACCGCTCGGTGGTGCCGAGCAGTTCGGCGGTCTGGGCGACGGTGAGCAGCCGCTCAGGCTGTTCGCTGTCACGGTTGACAATGGCAGGCATAGATTCATGCTCCTTAGGTCATGCGATGGTCCTTTCGATCGGGCACGAGCCGGATCCGTTCTCGTGTCGGCCCTATGTGGTCTCCCGGTGAAACAGGGAGTTCGGGCTGGATGCAGGGACTATCGTCGACCTGCCGCTATCGGTCAGTGTGCCAGCTCCGCTAAGCAGCCGTTCGCGAGCCAGACGTGCTGGCGTATTCACCCGCGATTTCCTCGCGGCCGGCCTGGCGTCGTCGGCGGGCCATGTCGGCGGCGGTGCTGGCGAGGAGGGCGTCTCCGCTGGTGTGCCAGCCGATCCCGGCGTAGGACAGGGACGTGATGGTGATCGTGGTCTGGGTGTCAATGTCGTCTTGACCGTCGATCGGTCCGTGTTCGGGGCCGGGGTCCTGGGTTCGCCGGTAGGTGATGCGGGCCTGGCGGAGGGCGGCGAAGGTGACGGAGTAGCGGCGGGCTTTGGTGAGGAAGTGGCCGCCGAAGCCGAGCATGTGTGCCCAGCGGCGCAAGCCGCGGTAGTCCTTGGCGGTGCCGATGGCCCAGCAGGCGTGGATGAGCCGTTCGGGGTGGGTGCCGTCGCGGTTGGCGTACATGCTGACGGTGGCGGGGGTGAGGCGGGCGGAGGCGTGCCCGCTGGTCTCGGTGCCCTTGGTGGAGTACTTGGCGAGGTAGCCCGCGACGGCCAGGTCGCTGACATCCCCGTGGGCGGCGATGACGCGGACGTCGGTCTGGGCTCCCCAGGCGATGCGCCAGCCGACGCCGTCGG
>Ga0210389_10000435_pt1 | contig 38901 bp, 35 predicted proteins | sample IncBWH28OmetaG_FD_160127 | JGI IMG/M metagenome (GOLD analysis project Ga0210389, IMG submission 160127) | Forest soil microbial communities from Barre Woods Harvard Forest LTER site, Petersham, Massachusetts, United States - Inc-BW-H-28-O ... | reverse complement strand
CGGCCCGTCGACTTGGCGCCAACGTCAGCACTGGATCAGTTGGGCTTGTTGGTGCAAAGCAGGCCGCCAAGTGCGGATGCCAACCTTGCCAGATTCAGGCAGACCATCGTTCCCCAACTCGACGCGGCCTACAATTTCGCGCGTTTTCTCAGCCGGGATGCCGACGCGGCCCAGGATATCGTACAGGAGGCATTCCTTCGAGCCTATCGGAGCTTCGCAGGATATCGCGGCGGGGATGCCCGCGCCTGGGTCTTCACGATTGTGCGAAATTGCTATCACAGCTGGCTGATGGACCGGCGGCGAAAGTCGCGCCTGGAGGTGGACTTCGACGCCGAGGGCGATTCCGATGAGGTCATCTCCACGATAGCTTCGGACGAGGACACCCCGGAGACGGCGCTGGTGCGCAAAGCGGAAGCCCGGGCCGTTCGCCTCATTCTCAACGCGATGCCTCGCCCGTTCCGTGAAATACTGGTTTTGCGTGAAATCGAAGAGCTCTCCTATCATCAAATTTCGGAAATCACAGCCCTGCCGATCGGCACCGTCATGTCGCGCCTGGCGCGCGCACGAAGGGCCTTTGGCGATGCCTGGCGCCGCGAGACAGAGAATGGTGGCTGAGCCGACATCCAATCGCGCCGCTGGGATGCGCGGGCAAATCACACGCAAGGATTGGGGATGGGGCACCGACGAGTCTCTTCGATGCCTCTTCGACTTTCGTGGTCGTTTATCCAAATACTAATGCTGACGCCACCCCCGTCACGCGTGAAAGCCTGACAATCGATTTTAGCGTTGGGGATTTCGATGTCCGCTAGTTCTGTTTTGTCCTTCAGTGCCGAGCGGTAGCATTGACGGGATGCTGATTCCAGCTCTTTCACACCAACTCTCGTTACCGCTTTGCCTCCCTTAACGAGTAGCCAGAACCACGCGTTCGGCGGAAAGCCGCTCGCATCCCACGTAAGGGAAATGCCGGTAAACCGATGACTCTTGCAACTCAGCACAATTTTGGGGTTTCTAAAGAACACGCTTTCGCCTGAAGGTGAAAAGCGGTCGAAACTTACATCGGTCGCTTCAAGGAGACGCGCGATGATCCCCTTGCACTCGGCAGAGTCAACGGCCCTCTCGATCGGAGCTGCAAATCCCGATGTCATTCCAAACACAAAAAGAGTAGTAATCGCTAGTGCACCGCAAAGCTTCATCACAATTTCCTTTCAACCTTCGTCAGAACGCAGAATCGTTTTGTCTATCAGAACAGTTATCGGGCTTTTCGCCTGCATGCCCCATGTTCCCTATTCCCTTCGGCGATTCCTAGTCGCGCGGCGCTCGAGTGCTGCTGACGCTCAAATATTGGACTGTTAGCAGCCTCGGCAAATGCCTCTGACTATGCGGTCGACGTTCGCGTCTTCTTGATCAATGGCCTGCTGAGAATCAGACTCGAGAACGACGGCAGCATCCGTTGCAGTACACCGTCGCGCAAAACCAGGCCGTGGAAAAGCGCTGCGCCCGCGTGCAGGCCGATGAGAGCGAGGAGGGCTTTGGCGCCGAGCTCATGAACTTCCTGGAACACGCTTCGGATGCCGGCGTCGGCTGCCAATAGCGCCGGCACGTGCCAGATGAACAACGTGAAGGGCCGACCGTGAAACACGACATCGCCGAGGCCCGTGATCGGCTGCACCAAGAGCAAGACATAAAGGCCGTATTCATTGGCCTTCGCGATCCATTGCTGCGGCTTCGGCATGCTCTCCGGAAATGGCGGCAGATGGGCGAACCCCCGCCGCCAGATGAGGCGCGCCAACCCAACGGTCCATGTCAGCGCACCCATCGTTTGGTGAGTAGCCAGAATTTCCAAACCTAGGCCGGTCCCGTGACCGACGGCTTCGTGCAGCCACGCTGTTGTAAACTGGCCGATGATGAGGAGCACCGTGAGCCAATGCAGGACAATGCTCGTTGGATCAAAGCGCCCGCTGCTCGCCGGCGCGTTTACAACGAGTCCGTCCGCGGATTCGAAATTTTTGATCATATCAATCTGCTCCAGGTCTTCATTCGATCGAAAGTTCACTGCCAAGAAGACCTGGACGGAGAGGGCCCTATTCCGCCGTAAACCGATTCGTGTGGAGAGCGTGATCGCATCGCCGGTGGGAACCAGCGTCCGCTGTGATGCAAGTAACCGATAACGCCAGGGGACGGCGCAATGATCGTCATTTCAAGATAATCTTTGATTGATGTCGTCGGCGAGAAGAGAGATCGAGCCAATGGTTCGCCGCTACTGTTCAACTGAAAAGCCCAGACCGCAACGTCTATGCCGTGGTCAGTTCAAGTTGATATCAACGCGCCGAAAATCAAGACTGGTAACAAACCCAAGAGCACTGCCCAAACCACGAAGGCGGAGACGATAAAGATGTCCTGTCTCCATAAGGCCCAGCGGCCGATCGGATACTTGGAAGAATAGATAGTCCTCATTGTGTTCCCTATTCCTTTGCGGCGATCCCTGGCCGCGCGGCGCTCGAGTGCTGCTGACGCTCAAATATTGGACTGTTAGCAGCCTCGACAAATGCCTCTGACTATGCGGTCGACGTTCGCGTCTTCTTGATCAAGGGTCTGCTGAGAATCAGACTCGAGAACACCGGCTGCGGTTGGCTGGTGGTGACCTACCGGCGCTGACCAAGGTCCAGTTGCAGTTTCGTTTCCCGCCCTCCATAGACGAACGGACGGCGTGGATGGCATGGCATCGGCTGTACCGTGGTTAACGATACGTACGTCTTGCCGTCGAGATAGTGCAGTTCCAATTCCTGCCCCCACCTTGGGGAGAGCGAGAGCGTATGCACCTGGCTCTTGCACAACTGCTTGTGCGAATACAGGCGTTGCGATCGCGATTGACATAGTTGCAGTCACGCCGGACCTAGTCATCGAGTAGCTCCATTCATCGTCGCGCACAGGCGCTTCCGATAAGGAGACTCTCGTTAACGACTTTAAATTCCAGGTCAGCCGAGTATTGGGGGTTCCACCTATGGGTGTGCTCCACGTGTGGTTCGTGCGGAAAATCGGAGCTTTAGACGTGAGATCGTCTCATTCGCTGTTGAGCGAGGTGCAATTGCCTAACGACCGAGCGTCTAATTCTAGGAGACGGCAGTGCTTCTGACTGGTCTGTGCGACGTATCACGAAAACCCCGTGCTCTTTTAGGGTGCATGGTGTGGATTACCTGATTGTTGATGGCTTGGGTTTTGATTAACGCGGAGTTGATCTTTCGAGGGAATTTCAGGCGCGAAACGTCAGTCTATCCTGCAGGTATATCGGGACAAACAAGGTGAGTGCAGATGGATGAGTCACGCAGAGAATTGGTTCCGGCGGCTATTGCCTTAGCCGTCGCGTTGGTCGGAGCGACAGCGATTTTCTGTATGGATTTCGGGCCGGGAACTCGAGTGCAACCCGACGGAATTTCGATGGTGACGGCCGCGGCGGTTGAAAGAGCCGGAGCGACAGTGGTGCCGGCGGGTCAGCAATAGTGCAGCACCCATCACGACGTTCGGCGACTTAGCTGACCCCGACGGCTGGCACGAAAAACCGGTGGTCCGGACCACTGGGTTTGTCTTTCGACGATCCTCTTCGATTAGACCGCGCAGATCTAGTGCCTCAACGAACACATCGACCGCGCGAACAGAATTGTTTTCGTCGACCCAATCCTCAAGGCACTCTGGCACCAACGCCGCATGCCCGCGATCCAGCCCCGCCACGAACCGCCATCAAATCCCCGCCGAATCAGTAAGGGAATCATAGCGTGGGAGGAGTTTTCAGACAGGCTGGACCCGGAGCGGACCTCACCAGCAACGACTGGCAACGACGGAGCTTTCGTCAGCTTCGGTTATTTCACTGCCCGAGGCAGCGCGGGTGCTACTCGATATTTTCTGCGGTGCCGACGGTCAGGTATCTTTGCCGGTTGCAATTTCCATTGCGCGGGTGTCGCCACGCCGGCGAATTCATCAACGCGCCGTCCTCGCAAGACGAATGCGCCCGATCAAACCAGCGCCTATCTGCAGGACCACGCCAATCATCCACCAGGACGCAACCATGGACTCGAAGCTGCGTCGCAGACTCTCATCGAACACTAAGGCATAGGCCGAGATCAGCGCAGCGGTGGTAGCAAGAAACGTTCCGATCATGGAAAGCAGTTCGATCGAATCAATCCTTTGGCTGTCGAGCTCAGGCTCGGTGAGCGAGGCGCGCAGATGCGGGAGGGCAAGATAGAAGCCGAGTATCCCGACCGGAACCATCAGGGCGATGAAACCCGCAGAATCGAACAGCTCGACATTGGTCAGGGTCAGTTGCGCCGCCACGAACATCCCGCACATCGCGCCTGCCATCGAAAGTCCAAGACGTCCCGCGACTTGGACGATCTGCACGTTCAGCAAGACGTCATCGATTTCGGTCGGCTTGTTGCTTGACATGGTTGTCTACCTCAATTGACGGTACTAACGAAGCTGCGCCATAACGATCTGGCGTCCCCCGTTGCTGATGCTACTGCAGCAGCACTCTCAAGCTGCCGAGCTCACCTGACGCTGCAATGACCGACAATTAGGCGATAACATTCCCTGCGAACGGGACTTTGCTAATCACGCTTTAGCGAGCGCGGCGACAATCGCGACAGCTCGCGCTTCGTTGAAGGCGCATGGTTGCTGAACGCTTGTCATCGCTTCCGTGGGCGCTTTGAGCGATGACTTGACACAAAAGGGGTACCTTCTCAGGCGTGTTTGTTTTTCGCCGGATGTCTTCCGCTACGCCCCCGAACCATCTGATCGTCGCGCATGCGGTGAACAGCGGAGGCGCGCCAATTATTCCTGAATGCGCAGGTTCTTATTCTTCCCATTCCACGAACAACGGCCTGACGCAAAAAATCGCCCTTCCATGTCGTTCGTGCAGCGTCAACGAGCCTGTGGGGGTGACTAGGCGCGTTTCTGGGACGACCGTACGGAACGTTTCCGGTCCTGTGACGCAATTGGATATTTATGGGATCGATCATCGATCAACCTCAGCTCACCGTCAGTTTACCGCGAACGCGCTTCGATTGCCGAATAATTCCGCTGCGAAACCTGTCTGATGCTTAGGAGCGAAATCGTCCCAATGGAGGAACCAAATGCGTAAAACGTTTATAGCCTTGTTCGCACTGGCGGCTGTCGGCTTGATTCAGCCGACTGTGGTGTCTGCTCGCGGCGGCGGTGGGGGTGGTGGCCACGGAGGCGGTTTTGGCGGAGGCGGCTTTCATGGTGGTGGTTTTGGCGGAGGCGGTGCCCGCTTCGCTGGCGGAGGCTTTGGAGGCGGCGGATTTCGAGGCGGCGGGTTCCGCAGAGGGTACGGTGGTTATGGCGGCTACGGCTACGGTGGATATTGCTATTACGGCTATTACGGCTATTGCGGCAGCTACCCCGGATATTATGGTGGATACTACTGACCTGCCGACGGCATTGCTGCGAACGCTCTTCGTCCGCCGGATAAATCCCGCTGCCAAAGTGTCCTATCCTTGAGCGACTTCGTCCAAGGGAGGAAGCATGACGCGGAAGCCGATTTTAGCTTGTTCGCGCTGGCTACCGCTGGCGAGCTCGCCAAGTCGAAGTTTGCGGTTGAGCAGAGCTCAATAACCTCAGGCGAGGGCGGCGGGCGTCTCCGTCCACTCGGAATGCTTTGGTCAACCTAGTCTTATGTCAGGAAAACAGGAGAGATATATGCGGAAATCTGCGATCAGGCTTCTGACGCTGGCAATGTTCGTAGTGGCGCTGATCGCGGTGCCCCTGCTCACCCCGGCCCATGCCTCTGGGGACGAAAATCCTTCCCCGCCGGCGTCTGGCTCCAAGAAGGAAAAGAAGGATAAAAGCTCCAGCGTTGAGGACGGCAAATTCGTGCGAGGCTATCGCGCCGCCTACGCCGCGGTCTATGATCGCAACGACTATGCGTCCGCCATCGAGCATTTGAAAGCGCTCGGCCACGACGATAACGCCTCGGTCGCCACGCTGATCGGCTACTCCTATCGCAAGCTCGGCGACTACAAGGTCTCGCAAATCTGGTACGAGCGCGCGCTGAAGGCCGACCCGAACCACGTCAAAACCTGGCAGTATTATGGGCTGTGGCAGGTCGAGCAAGGCAACCGCGACCAGGCGCAATTTCATTTGAGCCGGATCGCCGCGCTAGCCGGCACCGACAGCGACGAATATCGCTCGCTCGCCGCCGCGCTCGAAAAGCCGCCCGGCGCCGGCCTGGTTTACTGAACGGTGCGATGAGAAGTGAGGACTCAGGGCGTAGTGACATCCAAGCACGGGAGGCCGAATATTCGCCGGCGTGAAACTGGGTGGTTTCATTGACGCGCGCGCCAGTAACTGCGGTATTCGGCAGGGTTCCGAACCGAGGGAGTGAGTTCGTCGGGATTTCAGCTCTTTTGTTCAGTGAATTTCTCTGAACGGCACCATATTAGGGTTTTGCCTCTAGAATAACGTCCACTGCCAACGCGGTCAGGCGCTGTGGTGCTGCTTAGGAGTCGACTTCACGGTGCTTGCATGGCGTGAACTTGTTTGGAGTTTTCTCTCGCTTTGAGCGATCTTCATCCACGCTTTAGCCATGGCCGATAACGCCAGGCGATACTCTGGCACAATCGTACTTTCCAAAAGTGCATGGCATTCATCAACGCGACGCTTGCATTCCGCGATAGTATCTTCCGGCGTAGATGAACTTGTCATGCGAGCTTCCCCTGTCAGCATATATCATCGACAATGATCGAGCGTGTGCTGTTACAATACTGAAAACAATCGCCACCGGTATAGTTGATGTGACTTCATTTGATCTCCCTACCCTGAATAGAGCGAAAGCTTTTCGGTGCGGCGGGTGTCCTGGCAATGAAAAAACGCAATCCCTCTCACTCATAGAGGGACTCAAGTTCAAGCAATAATATTCCGCTGCAGCTCAAAATAACCACCGCGCGTGTCGAAAAACTCCAGCCAGGTCTTATCGGAAAGGATCGACTAAGTTGGCGTGATGTTTGCCCTGATCCGCCCTCGCAAGATCCGAACATGCTAAAAATGCCGGTCGTGCTATAAATTTTGTCCTGATGCCCGATCGATCGAACCAGCTCACCGGTCGCGCCGCGGCATTCAGCCGCCAATCTGTGATCCCGCACAGCCGGCTCCCGCGCCTCCACAGACCGTCGCTGATTTCAAAATCATTGTGACTTTGGAATAGAAGGAGTTTCTGGCTCGGGAATATAAAGACTCGAATGACAGTCTTGCACTAGAGGATTCAACGATCTGGAAGAAGAGAACAGTACAATGTCTGCCTTTGTCGGACTATCTGACGAGCTGATCGGGGCCGTTGGTACACCGAAAAGTGGTGACCAGGACGTAGCAGTATATGCGCTGGGCAGCCTGACGCGAAGGGGGACGGCGATCTTCCTGCAGAGGCGCGTCTGGCGATTGGGTGTGCCATTTCTGGTCTCGATATTCGTCCTGATGCCGGTCGCCTATTATCCGACCTTTCTGCGCTATCATTTACCGGGAATAACGGACTTCAATTTCTTTCATTTCTGGTGGCACACGCTGGCGATCGGTCCTTGGCCGTCAGGGTCGGCATGGTTCTTGTGGGTGTTGCTGGTGCTCGACGCGATCGCGGCGCTGCTGTGGACCATAGCTCACCGAGCGGTCCGAGCACTCGGACAACTCATATATGCTCTTCGCGACCGCCCGATGACAGCTTTCGCGGGGTTCCTGGTCTTCTCGATGGTCATCTATCTGCCAATGCGCTTGATCTTCGATGCTTCATCCTGGCTGGTGCCCGGCCATTATCCGCTTCCGATTCAAACCAGCCGCATCCTGCTCTATGCCGGATATTTCTGTGTCGGCGTCGCGGTTGGTGAGGTCGGCTTGAGAGTCGGGGTGCTGGGAGAAAATGGGGCGCTGGCGAAGCGCTGGAATGTATGGCTCGCCTTTGCAATTGTCTCCTATGGCGCAATCCTGGTTATGGTCTACATCCACCACAGTGGGTTGATAGACTTCAATTCACCGCCGCTTTGGTGGCACACGGCTTACGGCCTCGCCTTTGCGGCGTTCAGCGCGGCGATGACGTTCACGGTCCCTGCGGTTTTCCTGCGCTTTGAACGATCTTCGTTTTGGCTGCTCGACGCGATGCGGCCCTCGGCTTACGGCATTTACCTGCTGCACTTCGTTCCCCTCATCTGGATGCAATACGTCGTTTACGATCCAGCCTTTCCGGCATTCGTCAAATTCGCAATTGTGTTCGCCGGCACGCTTTCCATAAGCTGGGCGCTGACCCTCCTGCTGCGAAAACTTCCCGTCGCAGCGCGGATGATCTAACGGCTACACAAGGAATGGCAAATTTGAAAGCTGATGGGCGCCCGCTTCCCTCAGGTGTAACGGGGAACCCCGCGGCGGTGGATGATGCAGATTTAGGCGCGTGAATAAACTTACGCGCCGTTCGGTCTACTGTCCAGGAACGCAAGTGAGTGTTTGCATGGATATCGGCACCAACAACAAAGAGCAGAAGCAGAAAGGCCTACTGGATGGCGAGGCCGCCAATTCGCCCAATCTGAAGCGGATCAATTTGGCGCTCCAGGGTGGGGGTTCTCACGGCGCCTTTGCCTGGGGAGTTCTGGATCGTCTCCTTGAGGACGAATGTATCGAGTTCGATGGCATCAGCGCCACCAGTGTTGGCGCGGTGAACGCCACGGTACTGGCTTACGGGCTGGCAGTCGGCGGTCGCCTGGGCGCCCGACAAGCGCTGGCGGACATCTGGCGCCGCGTTGCCAATCTTGCTTCGCTCAGCCCTCTACAGCCAACCCCGTTCGCCCGGTTGACGGGCAACCAATCGCTCGAAACATCGCCGGCCTTCGTCCAATTCGATCTCATGACCCGGCTGTTTTCGCCCTACCAGCTCAACCCGTTCAACATCAATCCGCTGCGTTCGATCCTTTGCGATACGGTGGACTTTGATGCGATACGCAACGCGCACTGTCCGATCAAGCTGTTCCTGTCGGCAACTAACGTGCGAACTGGGAAGATCCGCGTTTTTAACAACGCCGAGATCGGACCCGACGCTGTTCTGGCTTCGGCCTGTCTACCGCTTTTGTTCCAGGCGATCGAAATCGACGGTGAGCACTACTGGGATGGCGGATATATGGGCAACCCGGCAATCTTTCCACTGATCTATGACTGTGACAGCCGAGACGTGGTGATCGTGCATATAAATCCGATCGAGCGGCCAGATGTGCCGAAAACCGCTGGCGAGATATTGAATCGCATCAACGAAATCAGTTTCAACTCCTCGCTGATGCGCGAGATGCGTACGGTCTATTTTGTGACCAAGCTAATCGAGGAAGAGAAGATCCTGGACAAGACCATGAGGCGCATGCTGATTCACAGCATCGAGGCAGACGACGTGATGCAAGCGATGGGCGTGGGAAGCAAGTTGAACGCTGACCGGAACCAGATCAACAGGCTAATGAAAGTCGGCCGTGAGCGGGCAAAAGCCTGGCTTGCTGCTAACTTCGACCGGCTAGGCAAGCGGTCGACAATCGATATCCAAAAAAAATATCTATGAACGACCATGTTGCGCGGACATTTTCGAAGGCATGTCAGCTGATGTAGGTTTGCGGCTATGCCACGAGGATGGATTTCGCGCGGCCGAGTTGCAGCGTCACTAGGCCGATCCGCCGCGCTTGTAGACCTCCTGGTCGCGGAACCGTGATCCCGCATTCCAAGACAATTTGTGAGCTCTAGAATATCAGGCCTCGAATTCGAGTCTTGCTATCAGAGGACCCGCGCACATGGTGTTGTTCGCATGAGGAGACGCCACATGAGATTCGTCCTGGTGAATGGCAGAATTCCCCGCACACAATCGCTTTGCACGCTGTGCTGTGAGCCGATCGGGGAGAGCTACCTACGTGATATCGGGACGCAACTCACCTACTGCGATCACAAGTGCTACGTCGATCACGGCAAAGCTCCCGTTCTTGCACTCCAATATCATGCAATGGCATCCTGAAAAACCCGGATCGAATCGCCCGTGTGACAACCCACTTTTTGCGATTGATGAATCGTAATCACGTGAATGTTAGATCGTCGATCTTCAGGGCAGGGTTGCTCGCAGGCAGCTTGGTCACGAACTATCCGGCACTAGGTGTGCGACACTTATATTTCTCTGGATGAAAAAGGCCTATCCGATGTCTGCTTTTGCGCAAACCGAGATGCGCTATGACGGAAGCTTCTGGTCGGTTCTCGCGTCGGCGTGGGTGATAGGACTTTGGCTGGCTGGCCCAGTCTACACGTTGGGGCCGCCCAGGCTCCCCACCGATTCCGCTACACCAATAATGGCTGCCAACGAATTCGAAGCTGTCTCATTCATCGAAGATGGAACCAATGCGGCGACCGCGCCGCCAGAACCGCCGGCGCGCAACGATGAACAAGCCGCTCAGTTGTTCGGTATGGAGACCGAGCCTGTCGCCGAGGGCGAGTTGCCGGAAAAATGGCACCATGTCGAGGCCGCGATGGCTCGAGATTTCGCGGTGGTTGCGCAATGTCATGCAAATGGGACCTGCCCTGTCGTCGCACAAAGGCTGATCGACATGAGCGCGGCGGGCGCCGGGCGAAGCGGCCGGGCACGTGTGGGCCTGATCAACAGAGCTGCGGACCTCGCCATCAGCCCGGTCAGTGACGAGATGCAATGGGGCGTTGCGGATCATTGGAGCGATCCGTTTGAAACGCTCCTATCCAATCGCGGCGACTGTGAGGACTACGCGATCCTCAAATATGCGGCGCTGCTGGAGGCCGGCATTCCCAGGGACGATGTGAAGATCGTTATCCTGAAAAACCTCTTCCCAAACGAACATCATGCCGCGGTCGCAACGCGGGTCGATGGTCAGTGGCTGATCCTTGACAATCGTACGCTGACGCTGGTGCGGGACACGGATGTCACGCGCGCGATCCCGGAATTCGTGCTTGGCCATGAAGGGGTCGAGCGATTCAACTGGGCGAGTCAGAATCGACGCGTTGGCAGCTGATTTATGCGCACGAGGCGCAACCGTGCAAAGTCATGACACGGCAATTCGATCTTGCAAAGCCGCGACTTAGGAATGCGAATGCAATCGTCGGCGCGCAGTGCAAACTCGGAATTCCCAATTTCCCGGTGGCAGAGCCGGAGAATTCGACGAGTCTTCGCTGTAACCCCGGCCACGCAGTGCTTATCGAACCCAGTCTCCGGTCCCGGTCTCCCGAAAACGGGAGTATTTCAAATATTCGCCGGAGACTATCGGCGATTTCGCTCCTCGGGACGCCAATTCCGGAGCCCGGAGCCCGGAGACCGATAGCCAATTCGCAAAAGCCCGCCGTTAGCGGGCATTTCTGAGGTTACCCGGCGCAAAGTCTCCAGGCGCCGCACTGCTTGGCTGGCGACGCAGTGCTGATCGCGCCCGTCTCCTCGCGAATTCCCTGCTATCAGGGAATTTAACAGGGAATTTCGCAAATTTGGGGGTTCGGAGGCCAATCTGGTAGCTAGAAACCACTGCGCTGCAACGACTTTTCGTGCAATTCCCTAAGAAAAATAACAGGGAACTAGATTTGGAGAACAGGGAATTGCTGCGCGGTTGCAGGGAATTTAGCCCAATGAACTAGGCGGCCCCTTTGGCCGCCTACAATCCGCAAATTTCCTCGAAAGGGCCATGCTACCGAACCGATATATTTGATTGACCCCCGGCACAATCACCGGCTGAAGCTGCAAATCGGTCCTCTCAGCCACAGATCTTGAGGTAAACCACAACCCAGAAGCGAAGCCATTGTCGACCGCAGGACCGATGACAGTGAGGACGGGCCGGATGCGTGATACTGAAAGGCAAACGACGCCGGCTCGACGAAACGCCGTAGCTGTTCGTCCTCCCTCCCTAGGACCACTCAAGCGCCATCCATACGCCGATGCCGCCTGTTCCATAGGGTCACCGATCACAGCGAATATTTCAGCTCTATTCCGAGGTAGTCACTGTCGTGTCCGCCGGCCTGGCGTACCGTTTCGCCAATCTGATAGTGCACGGCTTCGATTGCGCCAGTGAGGTTGGCGTTAAACCGGTAGTCCACGCGCAGTTGCTCGTAAGCACCGGTCCAGAGCCCGCCGATTCCGGCGGTGCCTGGAAGCGCGCTGGTCTGCGTATATATCGCGTCCGCTGTGGTCTGGCGCCATTGTAAGCCAACGGCTGCCATAACCGACAAACCTGCAACCGGGTTCACGGTGACGGAGGGCTTCAAATGAACAAGGTTGGTATAACCGGTGTATGAGCCTAGCGTGAAATAATAGCCGTTAGGGAATAGAGGATTGAAGCTTTCTATCTTGTTGTCGCCCGGGTGATTGTCACCCGAGGCTGCGTCGGCCTGAAGCCCGATTCTAGGGCTCCATGCCAGATTACTGAACGTATAGCCGGTGCGGCCGCCCAAAGCCCATGCGCGGATTTCCTTTGCTCCGACCTCGCCGGTCTGCCCCATCGCCTCGAGGTCCCAGTCCACGTTTTGAAGACGCCCCGCGAAGTGGACATCGAAAACATTCCGATGCTCGATGCCGACGGCATCGAGGTATTGAGCGTTGTCCCGTTCGTACAAAGCATAGTAGGCGGACAAATCGATAGTACTGGATATCTGCCGTTCGACACGCAGCATGTCGAAACGGAAAGACCCGTTCGAATAATCGTTAAACGTGCCGTAATCGAGATATTGAACCGGGCGGCTGACAAAACCGATGAACTTCCAGGGACCGGTCACCCAATCGGCCCAGGCGGCATCGAACGCCTGCCGGACGTTCGGGCCGTCACGCGAAGAGATAAAGCGCTGCAGGTCGAAATCAAACTCCTGCCGTCCGACGCGAGCATTGAAGGTGCCGTCCGAAAAGGTGTTGGTGTAGGCGACAAACGCGAAGCGCAGATCGAGCGGATCCTGGTCCGCCGGAGAAATCATGGCCTTGTCGAATGCCCTGTCGTCCTCGATTTGGGCGAAGATCTGCCAATGGGCGTTGAGATGGATGTCGGCGCTGATCTGAAGCCGTTGTATCAAATAAGCGTCGCCGGCAACTTTCCCGACTCCGAAGTTTGGGGCGTTGTTTGATTCAAACCGCTCCCGAAGCGTGGCGCCAAACGAAACGTAACTTTTGGGATCGGTGACAAAAAGCGGGATGTATTTAAGGCTGTCCCAAGGTTCGGTCCGCAGTGCCGGATCAGCCAGCGCCGACCAGTCTTCTTGCCAGCGATTGGGCAAAATTGCCGGCCGCGTCGGTTTCGCCGGCGCCTCAGCGGAACTCGCGGTTTCTTCCGCCAAGGCTCTGCAGCCGGAAGCGGCAAGCACGACCGTGCCGGCGACCGATATCGCGACGAGAAAGGATACGCCGTTACTTGGCCGAGGAATGAATCTCGGCAATGTAGCCCCCCGGGAATTGCAAGACGGCCGATACGCGCCCGTCCGCTTTGAACGCGTCAACCAGGACCGATGCACCTGACGCCTTGGCTTTTGTCAGAGTTTCACCGACATCCGTCACTTCATACCCCATCGTTTCCCGGCCGTAGGGAAACGGTAGATGGCCATCGGTCACCAGCACGGTGATCTTGCCAAAGGTCGTTTCAATCCGAATGCAGCGATAGGTGTCGCCCGGCCTTCCGATTTCCACACCCGGCGCTTGCCCGTGATCCGAGACAACTTTGCCGTGGGCGAAACTGACAAAGCTTCGAATAAAACTCGCCGCAGCCTCGGGCGCGACATATACCCGGTTCTCCGGCACGGTCTGCAGCGGAGGATAGGAAGACGCCTTGGTGTGCCAATAGAACTGCATATCGACGCCGCCCGGCCACTGGATGACGACATCGCTGCCGATTGCGTCAGGAAACGGCGTCACAACGACAGCGGCACCTGCCTTCTTGGCAGCGCGCACTGCGGCATCCATGTCCGTTACAAGATACCCGGTGCGTTCCTGGCCAAACGGATACGGAATCGGCGTCGTGTATCCGAACAGCGATACCAGACCTACCGGCGTCGTGAGCGCCTGCCAGTTCGTGGTGCTCCGTGTCGGCGTGACCGTGACGGCCGATGGCTGCGAGCTCTTTCCGCCGAAGGTCGCCAGAAAGCTGGCAGTAAAGCGATCCATGTCTGCGGCCGCGACATAGACATGAGCGGTGCCATATTGCGCACCGACCGCAAACTGCTCCGTCTTGCCGAGGGGACGGGCATCGGCCTGCCCTGGCATAAGGGCTACAGCGGTGGCCAAAACAGCGGTTATCTCAATTGTTTTCATTCGGCGCATCGGAAGTCTCTTCTCTTTGACCGCGTGCGGTCCGGACACGGCACCAACTCGATTGCCAAGTGTCAACTAGCCGTGGTCTGGGCGATGTTAACACTCTTTTGATCGAGGAGAACTTTCAAACCCGCATCGTTTCTTAAAAAGGGCACGCCGACTATACCGCCCAGCAGGCGCAGCCGAGCGCACCCCAGAAGTTCCTGGAGATCAGAAACCGGGGGTTTGGCCGACCATGCAGTGGCATGGTCGTGGCCGTGGATCGGAGGATAAGATCGGGCATATCGGTCGTCATGAATGTGTCTCCGTGGAAAGTGAAATCGCCAAACTAATCCGGTGGATTTTTTAAATCGTCGATCTGTCGTTGCGTGTAGGACTTGGTGCTTCGGGCGGGAGTTCTTGGCTGAGTCTCGTCTTTGGCCGCCGGCCGAACCTTGTCGGCAGCCGGGAATGCCCAGCGAGCCTGTCCACAGCCCTGTCCGCACCATGCGCCGCAGCGGGCAGGACGCCAATGCAAAACACCCAAATTAATCCGCGTACGAATGTCCCTTTCTCACAGTCAGGCTTCGTGGCCGCGATATTTTCCCGCCGGGGACATCGCGGAGATAGGCTAGCGTGGTGAGGACAAAGCCGGCAACCCACAGAATCGGTCCCGCCAGGCCGGGCCACCAAGCCCAGTAACCGGGGATTAGGACAAAGAAGATCAGGCCCGTGTCCGCCAGCGCCAACACGCCGAGATTGATCCAGTAGCCAGACTTGCTGTTGCGGATGTTCAACGTCAGGGCAACGCCTATCACGGTCACACCGAAAAAAAACAGGTTCCAGCCGCTTTGATGCAGCCGTCCCCGCACGATGCCGGGATCGACCGAATCGCCAAGCAAAAATACGTTGTAACCCGCATGTATGTGCAAGCATCCCCAAACCGCATAGCAAATCGCGCCTGCGATGCTCAGCTTTGTTATCCTGCTGTCCATGAGCCGGAAGCCGTAGCGTTCCTCGAACCCGATAACCTTCATGGGAAACTCCTCTCGCATTGACGTTCTCAACACCGCCGCGGCAGTGACAGACTGCGACCGCAGACGTTTAATCCTCTGGTGAAAAGCATAGAGAACCTCGTCTATTCGTGCTTTTGAAAAATTGCAGCGCTTTATGCAAAATTGCAGCGTCTTGCGTTAGAGCGTTCTCGTCGTCACGACGCTCAAAAAAATTCCAGAGCCATGCCGTTGAGGTTTGGGTAACGCACGAGCGCACCGAGGCACGCACCAGTCGCAAAATCGAACCCGACGACTTCGTCCTGCGCAACGCAAAACAGATTGCCCTCCGGACCAAACCGCAAACCCCGCGGACGGCGGAACTGCACACGGTCATCTGGCCGAAAGACGCGAACGAGCCGTCCTGTCGAGGCGTCGTACTGGCGGATTGTGGTAACTGCCTCGGTCGCTCCGAAGGGATGCTCGCTCGCGACGACGGGGTCGCCGCTCGGTGCGAGAAGATCGAGTGGACTAAGATCCGGATCATCGACCAATTGTAACGTCAAGGGAGTATGCTCGGCGGAAAAGGCTGCGATCGTTCGCGCTCCTTCACCGGTCGGTCCGATACCGGATGAAAGAAAGAGCCGCCCGTCGGCTGCGAAAGCGAAGCCACGGGGAAAGGGGACGATGTCCGCAGGTAAGATGCGTTCGGGTGCTTCTGCGAGCGTCGCAGGAAACGCCGCGATGCTGCGATCGGTGCGGAGGCCGACGTAGAGTCGGCCGTCGGGTCCGAAAACTGCCCCGCCCGGATTCAAGCCCGGGACCGTGCCAGAGTCGTACTTAATGCCAGCGCTGGCGTCCAGCGCGAGGACGCGATCAGTGCCGCTATTGAGGTAGAGCAGTTCGCCAGTCGGGTCGACGCACAAGCCCCGGGGATCCGCAATCCGCGCGTCGCTGCAAAAGATACCGAGTGGGTGACCGTCAAGATCGAAGACGAGGGCCGTTCCGTAACCGTTGCCGTTTGGCGGCGCGGCACTCGTCACGATAATGTGTTGTTTGCTCACGAGAGGCCTACTCTCGTCCGGGAGGCTTCGGCGGATAATAACGCCTTCGAGATTGAGTGCTCGCCGCGCGGTCGAAATATACCCACGGTACGAATCCTCGGCTATGCGGCCAAGGCCGGACGATCACGCAGCTTCATTCTTGACCCTTGATCTCATTAGGGCCGCCGATGATGCTCCTTCGAGCGACAGTCCATAGCCAACTTCTCGCACAATGCGCTCCTTTAGTGGTTGAATGAAGTGGATACGCGTGTAGCGACGCGTCACCTCCGGAGCTTTCAAGTACAGCGCGGCCAGTTCCCGCGCGCGACTGAGTGCCATGCCGTTCGGCACGACCTCTGCCACGACACCCCATTCATGTGCAGTACTAGCGGGCAGCGGCCGTGGGTTGAGCAGGAACGCCTCGGCTCGCCCTGCTCCAGCGCGATAACTCCACGTCGTAAAGACTCCGTCGCCGGGCACGACACCCACGGCGAAATGAGCGACATCCTGGAAGGTCGAACCCTCGGCCGCCACAATAGCGTTCGCAAGCAGCGCATAGTCTGAATGGACATGCGCACGTCCTTCAATAGCCGCGATGACAGGCACACGTATGTTGGCTATGTTTTCCAAAACCTGACCGCCTTCGTCGTGAACCCGGCTCCAAACGCCGGGATCGGAAACATCGCCAAAAGAGTTCCAATCGACCCCAATAATGAAGTCGCCACCTGCACCCGTTATTATGACGATCTTGTTTGCTCGGTCTTGCGCAATCCGGTGAAAGGCATCGACGACCTCCGTATGGTGTTGTGCCGAGAAAGTGCACGATCCGCCATTGCTGTGAAATTCAACAACCAGCACGCCCTTGGCATCTCGCGTCATCTTCATAGTGCGATAGGCGCCGAAGTAGTCAGCTTGATCGATTTGCATAGCTCTCTCCCTGGATTGCTTGGCTTTGCTCGTAGTGACGTTTCAACCGGACCGCAGTTTCGACCGGATCGGAGTTCGCATTGACGTTCTTGACACCGCCGCACCTGTGACCGAAGCGACCGCGGGCGGTTACAGACATAGAGAACCTCGTCCGGTCATGCTTTTTGAAAATTGCAGCGCTTTTTGATAAATTGCAGCATTTTGTGCGCATGAGATCCCCCACCAATCGCATCATCTTGCAAACCGCCAATCGTTTCAAACCTAAGCTGTGGACGGTTGATCAAGGAGTCGCGCAGAATGTATCGTTGTCTATAAAGATAACCGGTAAATTCGAGGCGAGCCCCCGGTAATTCGCTTGAACACAATGGAAAATTGACTCGAGCTGCTGAATCCGCAATCCAATGCGATCTCGGTCAACGTACGGTTCCGGTCTTTCATCATTTCCTTTGCACAATTGATGCGGTGCGCGAGCAAATAACGGTGAGGCGATAGTCCGGTCGACCGCTTGAAAGCACGACAGAAGGATGTGGGATGAAGTCGAAGCGGTCTGGCGAGTTCAGCCAGGGACGGCGTTTTGGCAGGGTCTGCCTCCAAGAGCTCAAGAGCGCGCTTCAGTCGCCAACTCGGCAGCCCGCCCTTAACATAGACGGGTTGGCGCGGCGTCGAAAAATTAGACGCGCAACGCACTAGGTGCACCAGCAACAGCAATAGCAAAGTATCGATATATAATCTGCTATTGAGTCCCGGCGTCTCGATCTCCTGCTTAATGGCTAAAAGCGCCAGACGTACGCCCTGATCCTCAATGCCAATTTGCTGACGAAATTGCAACTTGGTTACATTTACATCACCCACATCGAGGCGGTTCACAACGGTTGGCTCGATTGTCAACAGCAACATACGACAGTGCTGTTGCGATGTTTTTTTTCTTATCCAGAGGTAATCGCGCGCGGGAATAAATAGAATAGTATTGGCTGCTACCGACGGTAGTTTTCCAACCTGGCTGCCGTTACTCCAATCGCAACCGCCCGATATGCCGTCCAGCAACAGAATGATGAGATGGGACTCCAATGAGAATTCCAATTCTGCAGCATCGCGTTCGGCGAAAGTTAGTAGTTCGCCGTGTACCGCATCTCCGTCGAAAGTTCGACTTGCCTGCACCGTCGGATTAATGGAGTGAGGCACGAGAGTCGATTTTGCGAACCCATCCAGTGTCGCAAGGGAGGGAAAAGCGCTGAACGCCGGTCGCGCCGGGGTTACAGAAGCGGTGTCAAATTCCATCACCATGGTCGATATCCTCACATCTGGTGCCCCGCGCCCTTTGAGAACTTGCGTGGCAAGACCTCTCGACGATCGCTCTAAATTTGCGCGGTCTTCATTTCGCCGGCAAGTAAAGCCTCGTAGAGTTTTGTAAATTCCGCCCCACGTTATGACCGAATGCTGCAACGCGCGGATCGATGGTATGACGCGGCGGCGGCCTCGATGCCGGCCGTTTACTGCAACCTTTCGCCCCAACCACGCGACTTAAATTTGGGGGCGCTCCCCGCCGCGACACAGCCTCGTTCACGCCAACGCCGTTGCCGAAACCAGGTTGTTAGTCGTGACAAGCGGACGAAAGCCGGTCGTTTATGGACGGGAGAAGCCGAATGGAACTGGCCAGTCGTCAGATATCGCGACGATTGCGCAAGATGATCAATTGGATAATGAGATCATTGTGGAGTGTGAAATAAAAGGCCAGGACGAGCGGGTCCGGCAACCCGCGCCTGTCAAAATTTCCATCAATATCGGCGATAACGATGAAGTTGTCGTAGTGCTTCGAAACTTCCGTAACTTCGATCGTCAGTCTTTCGCCGACGATGTCCCGTTCTGCCCAACCCCTGATAGCCGTTTTGCCCCAATAGTCCCGCAGCTGATCGTTGACAAGCGCATCGTCGGCAAAATTGACCATTAACCTCTCCAAGTCGAAGCTGTTCGTCGCGTCGACGAAGGCAGCAACTAGGGGAGGGAGCGTAACTGGCGCATTGGAAGACGAAGAGGGGCTTGGCATATAACTCCAGGGCCTTGGGGATTAACAGCATTTTGAAGATGCCCCAATCGGCGAGCTTTGGCTCGTTGTATGATGTAAAAAGTTGCAAACCGATGCGGGTAATATACGCGACCGAGCCAAGCGCTGGACTCCTTCTTGTTGGGGTCGTCTCATCGCGTCGACAACTCGTACTGGATGTTAGTGCGGCCAAGAGAATCTTCTACGAAAAGTAGAACATCCGAAAACCAGCATTAGGACGGCGCTTTAGTAACGACCAAGTTGATCGCCACCATGAAAACATACCCATAATTGCTTACGATCGTGATTGCAATTCTTGCAGAAGCGCACGCGCCAGCCTGAGATCTGCGGTTTGGAACCCCTCTGTGAAGCGATCGTAAACGAGGCCAAGTTGATGACATGCCTGATCCCGCTGTCCGCCTTCTGAAAGCAGACGCGCCAGGGTCATCGTTGACCTCAACTCGAGGGCGAGCGCGGATTGGGCGCGCGCTACTTCGATGGCTTCGGTTACGCAGCTCATGGCCGACGCAGGACCATGCCGCCGCGTGTTCGCTAAAATCTGCGCTTTGATCCGCAATAGTTCGGGCATGTCGTACGTCGATCCACAATCCGTCGCCCGCGCGATTGCGCCATTGACCGTGAGCAGGGCCTCCTCCACCTGCCCGGTCATACGCAGGCCGTCGGCTAAAGTTCCTGCGAAGAGCGTAAGATAATAGGTCAGTTTCTTGGCAGACAGAATCGCTAGTGCCGTCTTCAGAAGATCAATCCCGGCTTCCACGTCGTGACGCGCAATGGCAAGCATCCCCTTTAATCCGATACCCGACGCGCGGTAGGGCTCAAGCGAGTGTCGTCCGGCACACTCGACGAGCCGGTCGATATGGTCGCTGGCTGTTTGGAAGTCACCGCTCCAGAGAAATACCGGCGCCCCGGAAGACAGCGCAACGCACACCGTAAGAGGATCTCGGCTCCCGGCCTCGTCGATGGCGATTCTCAACATACTGCATGCATGGTCGGAGAAGCCACGCAGCCACAACGTGCGTGCTAGGCTAATGGGGGCGTAAACGCGACCGTCAAACCCGAAGAAGTTCGGAGTTACCGTGCCAGGCTCGGCCGCGCGAGCCATGCCGCGCTCCCCGTAAAATTGAGCTGCCGCCTGGTCTCCCATGAAATTATAGCAAGTTCCGAGCATGAAATCCGCGACGACCAGGGCCGCTTCGTCTTGGGCCTCCTCGCCGAGGTTTGCGCTCTGCTGCGCAGCCGCGAGCGCGGCACGGAAGTCGCCCAGCCGCATGAGAAGCCGGTACAAGCCGTAAAGAAGCCGCAGCTGGTGACGCCGGTCGCCGAACGCCTCCTCAAGCGCAAGTCCGCGATCGATCGCGGCGCGAACCTGGTCGGCGTTTCCACTTATGTACATCGATGACAGGGCAAAGGCCTCCTGAAGGATCATCTCTTTTCTGGTGCCACGGTCTGCGTTATCGAGACACGTAAGGGCCCTTTCGCACCACCGGTAGCACTCCTCGAGCAGTGACAATCCGATGAGGAGCGGCGCCGCCCAGGTAGCGAGCTCAACGCCAACCGCGACGTCGCCATCGGAAGAGAATGCCCATTCAAGCGCCACCCGTACATTGCCAATGTGCGGAGTGTATTCCGAAAGGTCCTGCTCGCCGAACCGCGATTGGATGATTTCTTCGTTTTGAAGGAATCTGGAGTAAAAGATCGCGTGCCGCCGGGCAATGCTATCCACTTCGCTACGCTGGGCGAGCTTGGCTTTCGCAAATGTGCGCGTAAGGTCGAGAAGCCGATAGTATGTCGATCGGCGGATCTCGCTCGTTGATATTAATGACTTCTCGACTAAGCTCACGATAGCGCTCGCAACATTCGCGTCGCGTCCCTCCTCGGATGCGATGGAATAGGCGGCGAGAGGCAGAAAGTCACCGACGAAGACTGAGAGTCTGCTGAGAACAACCCTCTCGTGCTCAGAAAGGAGATTGTAACTCCAGTCGAGCATGGCGTTGAGCGTCTCATGCCGGGGTAACGCTGTGCGGCGGCCTTGCCAGAGCAATCCAAACCGGCTGTCAAGCAATTCGGCGGTTCCACTAATTCCGAGAGCACCGACATGGCTGGCTACGAGCTCTATCGCGAGCGCGATGCCATCAAGCTTGCGGCAAATCCTGGCGACAATTCGTGCATCGAGATCGGTCAAATCGGAGCTATAGCCGCTCGCGGTAGCCCGCTCCATAAAAAGCTCGGCAGCAGGGAACGCGAGTGCCTCGGTCGCTGTTAAGCCGCCGTTATCAGGTGGCCCCTCAAGTGAGTGCAACAAATGGACGTGCTCACCTCGTGCTCGAAGTGTTTCGCGACTGGTCGCCAGGACGTGTGCTTGGGACGATTCACTGACCACACGCTCGGCCAACGCAGCCGCCATATCGATCACGTGCTCGCAGTTGTCGAGAACAAGAAGGGTTTTCTTCTCACGGAGAAAGGCAAGAAGACTGCCAAGAGGATCGTGCGCTTGCGCCATGAATCCGAGGGTTGACGCTACAGCTGTTGGGACAAGTTTGGGATTAGTCAGCACACTGAGATCAATAAAGAATACGGCGCCTTCAAAGCCGGTGAGCAACTTGTGCGCGACCGAGACAGCGACCGTGGTTTTACCGATTCCGCCTGGACCGACGATGCTGACGAAGCGCTGCAGCAAAAGCTCGGCCGACAAGGTCTGAACGATGTCTTCGCGACCAACCATCCGGGACAAAGGTGGTGGCAGTTTCTTGAACCACTCGGCATCGGCAATGCCGGGAGGCGGAGCGCGCTGCTCGGTTAGCGGACGCTTTATTGGCGCGACAAAGCAATATCCCCGACCAGCAACACTGGATATGTAGCGAGCTCCGTCTTGACCGTCGCCGAGTGCCTTGCGAAGGGCGGAGATGTGAACCCGGAGATTGGTATGTTCTACATTCACATCCTGCCAAACCCGCTCGATCAATTCCTTATGCGTGACAACTTCCCCTGCCCGCTCCGCCAACGCAATCAGGATGTCGAGCGCGCGATCGCCAAGCGTGACCAGTTCGTCCGCCTTCTTCAGTAACCTCTCAGGCGCACACAGATCGAACGGGCCAAAAGAAATCACATCCTGCGACCGTGAACGGCGATCATTCATATGCGTCATTTCGCACTGTTACGTCGGCATCGCGAACATCCCTGCAAAGCAGAGAGGCTTGCCCGGAGGAGGAAATGCTTCTCGAAGCACCCTCCTCGCACAGAATTCCAAAGCACATGTAGAGGGAGTTTTCAACGAATTTAGGCGCGTTTTGGGACACATTGGGATACATGAAGGTCAACCGAGACAATTATGCGCCGCTGGGCGCGTCGATGTCGGCCGAGTCGCGATAGAAGGCTGTCAGGGCCGACGGAAGCCAAAATCGCCTGCAAGATCGCTACCGCGACGTTGGCCGTTATGCAATCTTGCATCACTGCATGCGACTTCAAGGTGTGTTTTTCGCGGTGGCTGAGTGCCGGACGATCGGTCGGCCGATCATGATGTCGACCTTGCTGAGACCATCAATGCCGCTGGGGATCTCATCGCCGTAACGATCGCACCGACGCCCGCGTTACAGTCATGATCCGACGCCCCGTTTTAGCTGCCCATCTCGCGGGCGTGAGCGGCATAGTTGAGGTCAGCGCAGAAAATGCGGCCGGCCGGAAACCTACCGGGTTCGCCTGCAACCGCGACCGTCGGCGGAGTCACCGGGTCGAACATAGCCCTTCGTCATCCTCTCCTCTCGTGCGGCTCACCGCCTCCGACCCGCCACCGCGAAGTCGGCGGCGTGGCGGAAAAGTCAAATCAGTCCGAGTGCGGAAGATTACCTTCGACCATGTGGAACATATGGCCGATCGGTTCTTCCCAGATCAGATTTCGATCCATGGCGCGAGCCGGCATGTCCTGAATGACGTACTGAATCGCCGGCTCAGTGCCGGTATTGATGTGCTCGTGCGAGGCCCAGGCTGAACAAGCGAACGTGTCACCGCACGACCACTCAAACTTGTGATCGCCCACGATTGAGTAACCGCTGCCCCGAATGATGTGATATAGCGCGTAAGAATTGTGTCGGTGCGGCACGATGTGCTCGCCCGGATTGATGATCTGGATGCCAAGGAATATAGACGGCAGCACACCACCGGCCTCACCGGTGTCCGAATTAACCAGGGCGATGAACCGCCGATCGGCGCGGCGAAGCGGATCTTGCGCGACGTCATCGAGCTTCGGCTTGAGGTCGCGCCAGCGCCAGATCGCAGGGCGGATATTTTTCTTGATTAGAAACGGATAGTACTCGTCGTCGGTCATGAACTTTGACCATTCGGTCGTATCCGTATTTTTCATATTCTCACCCGGGTCAGCCGGGTTTGTCGTTGTCATCTTGTTCATCAGCATCCTCCTTGTTGTTTGACGAAGAATTTTGCTTGGAAACCCGGTTTCCCGGCTTTGGGAAGTGCGAGAAGCGCCGACCGGGTTTCACGCTGTCCGACGAAAATTTCGATGCTGTCCATATCAGAACAAGACTATCGATCAGAATCTCATTTGCAATGCAAATACAAGAATGATAGACATTTTTTCTATGAATAATGAAATCGATCTCAACTTGCTTGTCGTATTCGAAGCCGTTTGGCGCCATCGGCGCATCTCGCGGGCCGCAGTTGAGCTCAACAGCAGTCAGCCCACCGTATCGAACGCTCTGCGGCGGCTGAGAGATTCCACAGGCGATGCACTTTTCGTTCGCAGCGGCGGTCGAATGGAGCCAACGCCCTTTGCCGAACGGCTCGCGACCCACTGGTGCAACGGCTTGAGTTCTGTGCGACGCGGGCTTGCCATGCGCTCGAACTTCGATATTGCGACCGATAAGCGCACTTTCACGATCGTGATGAGCGATATTGCGGAAGCTGTGATTCTTCCTCATCTGCTCAATGCGTGCCGAGAGAATGCTCCCGGCATCTTCTTCAGCACGATACAACTGCCCATGGAACAAATACTCCCTTCATTGCGCGCGGGAGCGGTTGATTTGGCCATTGGATTCATCCCGGACCTTCGCTCGGGCGTGAGGCAACAGCTTCTGTTCGAAACCGACTATGTTGCGCTAGCCCGGCGTGGCCATCCGGGCGTGAAACAATCGGCAATGTCCAAGGCGATTTTTCTGAGGGAGCGACATGCGGTTGCGAGGGCCGAAGGAACCGGCCACGCGATCGTCGAGAGAACGCTGCGCAAGCATGGGCTCGATTCACGTATCGCAGTACGTGTGCCGCATTTTCTCGCGCTTCCAACGATCGTGGGAGCCTCCGATCTGGTCGCCACGGTACCGAGGCCTCTGGGTGTGCTCATGGCGGATGCGACCTCAATCGAGATTCTGTCGCATCCGCTCAAGCTTCCGAAGCTCGTCATCAGGCAGTTCTGGCACGAGCGTTTTGATGCGGAGCCAGCACTGATGTGGTTGCGAAAGACGTTGAGAGTGGCGGTCGCAAAAGCCAGTCAGTTACGGCCGCCCGGCGACAACTGATCCTATTGCCCTTTCTTAAGACCAGCTCACGCTGAGACCGCGTAGGCTAGCGGTTTGCGACGAATATCTTGGTCGGATTCGCGAGCACGCAATCCTGCGCATTGTGGAGCATGAAACGCTGCGTTGTAGGTGAAACGTTCATATCGCCCCGGCGAGTGCCTGATTCAGCGACTCGGCTGCCTCTCATGAGACGCTGCTCTGGTGCACCCTATTTGCCACCCTGCTCGCTATCGGCTGGTGATCCTTCGTTTTTTGTCGCTCGGGCAACAAAAATGGAAAAGCGGGATCCACGGCAGTTGGTGGAGGCAACGTCGATTCCATGGCCCAGGATTCCGAGCGCTTCGCGGACGATGAAAAGACCGACGCCGAGGCCGTCACACTCCATGATATCAAGGCGAGTGAAAGCCTCGAATATCTTCGGAAGCTGCTCATCAGGAATCCCGATCCCCGTGTCGTACACATCGATCCGGATTCCCGAATTGGAGTGTCTGCAACCAACAAGGACACGACCTCCCGGTTGGGTGTATTTGACCGCATTGCTGACCAAATTACGTAGAGCGGCGCCGAGAAGTAGGCTTTCGCTCAATATCAGGGCGTCGCTGGAAACCATGTTAATGCTTATTCCTTTGCTCAACGCTGCATGTTCGTTGTCCCGGCACGCTTGCCGTAAGACATGCCGAACGCTCAGAGGGTTCAGCACGAGACGCCCTGAGCATTCGCGGACACGCAGTGCAGTCATGATTTGCTCCAGTTGCTCTTTAAGGCGGTCGATCGCATTTATACCGGACCGCAAATATCGGAGCTCGGAGTTCGTTCGGACTCCACATCCGAGGAGTTCATGAGCACTCTGAAGGACCTGGAGTGGTTGGCGGAGATCATGACCCGCCATGGCAAGCAGCACTCCTTCGAAGTTCGGGACCTTGCGGGGTGTCACGGAAGCGATCATACCCCAACCTCGCGCTGGCACACCGGCGCTGTATGATTTCTGACTGACTTCCACCGCGCCGAGCGGGCCACCTATCTCGCTCATCAGCATTCTCCTGTGGGGCAGGTCCGAAAAAGTCATTTCGGACAATAACGTCGCTCAGTTCCTGATTAGGGGCCAGTTAAACGTTCTAAGAGTTTGTAAAATTGTGCGGAGCATTCGAAAGCCGCTCCCTGGCATTAGGCGCTCACACGCAAGATTCTAGGCTGGAATGTCTAAAAGAGCGCGCGCTGTCCGAATATCGATTGTCTCGAATCCCTCGGTGAATCGCTCGTAGATGCCCGTCAGCATGCGCCTTGCTGCGTCCGGGCGGCCTTGATCTAGCCATAAGTGGAACAGTGCAGTCGCTGACCGTAGTTGCCAGCCGAGCGCCGACTGTGTTCGAGCGCAGTCGAGTGATGTCATGATTGACGCTTCCGCCACTGCTGCATTTCTGGGCGACACCGCTAGGAGCACCTTCGCCTTGATCCGAAGCAGTTCGGGAAGCTCGAACGTTCCGCTGCCGGACTCGGCATTGGCGACAGCAGCCTCAATAAGGTCAAGGGCCTCCTCCGACCGCCCTTCTCGTAAAAACCCTTCCGCAAAAGTGCAGGAAATCGTCGGAAAGAGGATATAGTTGCGCTCAGCAGTTAGGATTGATCGTGCGCGGCGCAGATGCTCGGCACCGGCGACCGTTTCACCCTGCGCAACCAGGAGCTGACCCAATCGGACAAGGCCGCAGGCGTAGTAGGGAGTCAGGGAGCTCTTCTCGGCCACTGCAAGCAATCCATCGATAAGCTCGGCCGCGATGGGCTCATCGCCGCGCCAGAGAAACACCTCAATGCCGTAAATCAGGCAGATGCACAGGGTGACCGGATGCCCTCCGCCTCGGGCGAACTCGATGCCTCGACGCGCGAAACCTGCTGCCCGGTCGGGGAAACCTCGCAACCACAATGTCTTGGCAAGGCCAATTCGAGCCCACAACTCATGATCAAAGCCGAACATATGACTTCGACCGACTCCGGCTGAAGCCGCGTGCTCGAAGCCACTCTCGTAGTACCGCTGTGCCTCCGCCTGATTTCCGATGAGATGGTGACTTCCGCCAAGCATCCACTCGGCCACTGCTTTGTCCCGCGCTCCGCCGTACTTGTCGGCTGCGACCGAGTACCGCTCGGCGGCCGCAAGCGCGCCGGCGAAATCTCCTAGCCGCATTCGAAAGAGATTAAGACCCGCGAGCAAGTGCGGTAGCTGCTCCGCGTCGCGCAAGTCTTGGGCCAGCGCGATCCCGCGTTCGAGGGCATTGTTCACCTCTTCGCTGTCACCGTAAGCGAACATGGACGACATTGCCAACGAGGCTTGCAGCGAAAGTTCGCGTGTTGTCCCTCGATCGACCTCATCCAGGGCCAATATGGCCTTTCGACACCAGTGCCGGCATTCGCTCAACATTGACAAATTTATAAATAAAGGCGCCGAACTGACCCCGAGAGCCACGCCAACGCTCGTGTCGCCAGATGGCGAGAAGCTCCAGCCGAGCGCCGCTGTAACGTCACCGATCTGCAGCGAGTAGGCTGAGAGGATCTGATTTTGGAGCAGACCAGGACGGATCGCTGCCAGAGTCTCTGCATAATGGAGGGCGTGTCGCCTTGCGATTGCGTTTCCCTCCCCCCGTTCCGCTAATTTGATTGCGGCATAGGCTCGCGTGGTATCAAAGAGGCGATACAAGCTTTGATCGTCACCCGACGAAACCAAAAGAAGCGACTTGTCAACCAGCTTTGTGATTGCGTCGATGAGTTGCCATGGATGGCGACCCGCCTCGCCGACCACCGCTTCAGCCGCTTGCAGAGTAAAAGGCCCAACAAAGAGCGAAAGCCTGCAGAGGATCGTCTTTTCGTGCTCTGGCAAGAGATCGTAGCTCCAGTCAATCGTTTCCCACAATGTCTGATGCCGCGACGAGTTACGTCGACCTTGCCAAAACAGCGCTAAACGATCACCGATGAGCCTTGACACTCCACGTATGCCATATTTGCTCACTTGGCTTGCCGTTAGTTCGATCGCCAACGGAATTCCGTCGAGTTGCCGACAAATACCTGCGACAACGGACACGTCATCATCGGCAGGTTGTTGGACGTAGCCGCCAGCAGCGGCTCGCTCCATAAACAGCTGCAGCGCTGGAAAGGCGAGCATATCGGAACTCGTCAACTTCGCTTCCTTTGGCGGAACACCGAGCGGTTCGAGCCAATGGAGATTTTCGCACTGAATCTGCAAGGGTTCGCGACTTGTTGCGATGATGTGCATGAGCGGCGCACCGTCGAAGAGACGTTCCGTCAGAGCGGCGACAGCCTCTATCACGTGTTCGCAGCTATCAAAAACCAGGAGAATTCTCTGTTGGGCAAGGAAGGCCAGCAGCGTCGCGATTGAATCATGGGTCTGGGCGCGACATCCGACAGCCGATGCGACGGCAGGAACCACGAGAGCGGCGTCCTTAAGAGCGGCCAGATCCACAAAGCGGATAGCGTTGTCAAAATCGGTCATCATTGTATGCGCAACAGCGACGGCCAAGGTCGTTTTCCCCATACCACCGGGCCCTACAATACTGACAAAGCGTTGAGAGATAACCATTAACCGCAATGCTTCGACGGTCGCATCGCGACCAACCATTTGCCGCAAACGAGCTGGCAGAATCGACCCTTTCACGGGCTCAGTCACAGCTGTCGTGGACTTGATCTCCCGCCGTTGCTGCTGGACTGGTACGACAAAGCAATAGCCCCGGCCGGCTACGCTCGAGATGTACCGCGCACCGTCCTGGCCGTCGCCCAACACCTTACGAAGACCGGCAACGTGGACACGGAGATTCGCGTCGTCGACAGTGATGCCGGGCCAAACCCGTTCACGCAACTCCTTATGAGTGATAACTTCGCCCGCCCGTTCCACCAGCGTGATCAGAAGGTCAAACGCACGGCCTCCGACCGGAAGCGACTCATCGCCTCTCTTCAGTAACCTTTCCGCTACGAACAGCTTGAAAGGACCGAATACAACGACCTCGTTCGTATGCGAGTCAAATACCATGACCGTTTGCCAGGCAAATATGCCGATTGTATTGCCGTGAAGCTCGCCGATGGTCCCTGCCACAAATAGGAGATGCTGGTCACACCTCTACTCGGCGGCTGGCCGATGGTAAGATTACTCCAAATGTAACTTGCCGTTTCGGAGCGGCTACGGTGAGGGCTATGGCAACCTTCGGTGACGGCCCAACCCGAGTCAGTAGACCACGCAATCATCGATTGCTAGTTTAATGTTGTTAGGTTTTGTTAATCGTTAGCTGACCTTAGGCAGGCTTCTTGAAGCGTGACGCCCAGCACCGGAGCTGGCATGCCGGGCGCTCCTCACCATCATAAGCGGTCGTTCCATAAAACATCTACTACGCGAACTGAGTGTCCGAGCGCCCTACCTTGCCGGTGGCCGTCATGCGCGCTCGAACTGCACTGCTTTTCCGGCATCCACGTAGCGGGCTCACCGTACCATCAGCGCAGCATGGTCCCGAACACATGGTCCCACAGCGTCGTGCTAACGCCGTAGTTTCGAGACGCTAAGCGATGGTGATTCTTATGGTGCTTGAGCAATGATGACGGCAAGCTATCGGGGTCATGGTGTGCATGATAATGCACAAAAAGATACCAGGCATAAGCGGCCAGCACTCCGGCAAGCACAGCGCCGCCAGCGATTAGGTAAACCAGCGCGAAACCAGCCCATGTCTGCCAGAATACGGTGAGCACAGGCGCAGAGGGATTAGCATGATGTCGCCGGTGCTCGGTCGCCGAGAAACCATGCAGCACAAAGCGGTGCACCATATATTCAGCAAGACTCCACGTAAACACGCCAGCACCGAAAAGCACAACCTCCAAGTTCGTTCTGAAAGGCGAAATCTCAAGCAGCGCGACGGCTGCCAGGGATGCTGCCAGCATTTCGCTGAAATAAACGATGGCAGTCATGGATCCATCCGAAGCGTTGTGCGTCAAATGCGATGCGTCGAGATGCGCGTCTCAATCTCTCCATGAAGATGCACGGTAGTTCTCCAAGAGGACTTCGTGAGTCCACTCCGGCAGTTGCAAAACTTCCGAGTCCCGCCCCGCTATACGCGAGGGCTTAGTCGGTTTGGTTACTGGTGGCTGGTAGCCGGTAATTATTCGGCTGCTCGACGTAGATGGGCATCTTGACCGAGACCGAGCAGGCGCTCCGCGTTGAGGTGCGCGATCTTCTCCTTGTCATTCGCGTTGATGGGCATCTGATCGAAGAATTGCCGAGCGGCTTTCATGCTGCCGTATGGGTAGTCCGTGGTGAAGAGGACGCGGTCGATACCGACCGTGTTCACCATGCTCAGATAGGCTTGGTACGACAAACTCCAGCTCTTATCTATCGCGCCAGGCTCCTGGCCTGCGTACTCACCAGCAAGGATACCACCGTAGAAGTTCTCCCGAAGATATTCCTTGATGGTGCGTTTCAGCCCACCGTTCTTCTTCGACGGAAATCCGTAATCCAGCCGCCAGGCCGACCAAGCCAATATTTCGAAGTGATGGCCCACAATGACCTGCAGCGCAGGAAACCGGTCGAACACCCCGCCCATGATCAAGCGGATGCAATGTACCCCTGTCTCGATGTGCCAACCGCATCCCGCGATTGACAAAAACGACGATACCTCGGGAGCGAATCCGCTGTAGTAGGTGTCGACTACCGGCTTGGGCGGAATTTGGGGATGCAGGTAGATGGGCACGCCGAGCGACTCGGCACATTCAAACACGGGCCAAAAGAACTTGTCATCAAGGTAACGACCGTTGATATGGCCGTTTATCAGTACGCCCACGAAGCCCAGGTCGCGGACGGTGCGCTCGAGTTCGCGGGCTGCAGCCGCGGGGTCGAGCATCGGTAACGTGGCAAATCCGAGAAACCGGTCCGGATACTTGGAGACCGTAGCCGCCACGGCGTCGTTCGCTTGTCTGGTCAGCTCCCTCGATAGCGACGGGTCAAGGCGCTCAGCGCTCGGCGTGGGGTACGAAAGGATCTGCATGTCGATACCGGCGTCGTCCATTGCCGCGATCCGCACCTCCCCCAGATCGTAAATGCCTGCAGGAAACCCGCTCTTCGAGTCGGCGGTAAAGCGTCCGGCTTTTCTCATTGACTCCATCACCAGCGCATACGGATCGTTCGTCTTCATAGCGGCTTCGAATATAGCCGGAAGCCCGTAGTGTTCCTCGAACCCGATAACCTTCATGGGAAACTCCTCTCGCATTGACGTTTGTGACCGACGCGACCGCGGACACTTAATCCGCTGGTGACGGACATAGAGAACCTTGCCTGTTCGTGCTTTTTGAAAATTGCAGTGGTTTTTGAAATTGCGGCGTTTTGTGCGCAGCCGCGCTGAGGATCTAACGAGATCGCGCCGCGCACGGCGCGTCAGTCATATGAGGGAACACCTGACAAGAGTTGTAGGAAGACGCTTTCACCTGGAGGGCTACGAAGAGTGCTTCGTCAGTTCCTTCATAAGCTGGCGTGCAATCGTCAGGTCGGCCGCCCGGCGGGGGCGTTCTATATTCCGAGCTACGTGGGAAGCGGTAATGCAGCTTGAGTATACGTTAATGAGACGAAAGTCTCGGCAAATTCGGAAAAGATCGCGCTGGCAGTCGGGGTTTAATTGTCTGTCAACACGACAACAGCGTCCCGTGCGGGCACGATGGGGCTACGACGATGTCTTTGCAACCAGCTATCCACGCCGACGATCGATCCCTTCTTTTTTTCACAGAGTTCTTGCACCGGGTTAAAAATGAATATGCGTGTGCGATCTCACTGACCACCATATTGGCGGCAAGGTCGTCCAATAAAGAGACTAAAGCTGCGCTTGCTCAAGTCTCCGACCAGCTACACGCGTTGGCTAGCACACATGATATTCTGCGCCCACCTTTGACGAGCGCGCCTACCGATCTTAGTACCAATCTGACTCGGCTTTGTCGCGTTATGACTTCGTCCAAACTGGCCCAACGCGGCATTGAGTTGAATCTCGCAATTGCAGAGCCCGTTATGCTCGACGCCAAGCGTTGTTGGCTAGTAGAACTGATCATTTCGGAACTAATCACAAATGCCTCACGTCATGCTTTTACTTCCCAAGCGGGCCGTATTTCGGTTGCCGTTAAAGCCGCGTCCGGGCAGGTCATTTGTCGCGTAAGCGATGATGGCTCGCCCACAGCAACCTTTAAACGCGGTCTCGGAACTGAACTGATTGATGCTATTGCAGCTGATCTCGATGGATACGTCGAGCGACTTCACAAGGCGTCTGGAACGACTGTAACGCTCTGCTTTCCACAGAGTCTTGCCGATAACCTGGTCGTAGCCTGAGCTTCGCTCAGATCGGGGTGCGTGGCCGTTTCGACCATTCGCCCCGATCGGGCTTTTTTTAGTTGAGCTATCCGAAACTCTAAGTCAGTTTTAGACCGTATGGGGGCCTGCGAGGCAACGACTCAGGCCGCGATTAGACCGGCGCTGATGGTTTGCAGCTTTCTCTCGTATGGGCCTTCAAAGCACTGCGGTCGAGAATTTTGAACGTTCTCGTACCAGTTCGTGCAATGATACCGAGCCGTTGCAGATCCGCATGGCACGGCCGACGGTTTCCACGGAAGGAGCCAAGTATTCGGCGAAGACGTCACGTGTGACCGGTAATTCGACGGACCCTCATTAGGCGCGCGCCTATCAAATACACGCGGGAAAGAGCCGATCTTCTCGCTGGCCTTCACGCCGCCCAAGATCATCAGCCGATCTTCGTTTTCACTCGCTTACGACCATTCCCCGCTCGGCGATGAGCGGCATGGCCACCAACCCGCTTCGCGTATTTCTCCTAGAGTTGCTGCGATCGGCGATAAGGATCGTTCAACACGCAAATCGCTTCCAAATATCTTTTGCATGACGGGGGTCTCATGGGGGCGAAATGCTGCAATTTTGCGAAAAGCGCAGTGGTTTTCAAAAAGCAGGAGCCGGCGAAATTCTCTATGCCTGTCGCCGGCGGATTAAACCTCCGCGGTCGCTGTCGGTCACAGCACGGAGTGCTCGTCTCTTAATGGAGTAATGCCCATGTCAGATCTCATCGTCATCGTCTATCCCACCGAAGCCAAAGCGGAAGAGATAAGGAGCAAGTTACTGTCATTGCAGAAAGAATATTTAATCGAGATTTCGGACGCTGTGATTGCATCGAAGCAGGGCAGCGGCAAGGTCAAATTGAACCAGCTGATGAATACTACGGCGGTAGGCGCGGTGTCGGGTGGATTTTGGGGCCTTCTCATCGGCTCGCTCTTTCTTATGCCTCTCCTGGGCGCGTCGCTCGGCGCCGCCTCTGGCGCGCTGGGCGGTGCGCTGACTGATTTCGGCATCAATGACTCTTTCATGAAGGAATTGGCGGCATGTTTGCAGCCAGGCAACGCCGCGCTTTTCGTGCTGATCCATAAGATGACCACCGACAAGGTGCTCGAAGCCATAAAGGGAACCGGGGGCACCGTGCTCAGGACTTCTCTGGACCACGCAAAGGAGCAGGCCCTGCGTGATGCGCTCGCGGCCTCGCCCGGATTCGGTGCGCCCGCCCCCGCAGGCGCTCCTGCTTCGTGAATTACGTCCGCGCGGGAACGTCCAGACAGACCGTCGCTGATCTCAACCGAATGGAAGTTTAGGTGCCATGAATATTTCGAGATTTTTGCTCACGAGTTTCATTGCTCTGGATTTATCGGCTTGCGTGGAATCGCGTGCTCCGCTTCTGACGCAAACTGAGCCTACCGCAGGACAGCAGTTCCAGTTAAATTTCTACGAGGATTTCCAAGATGGAAAGGCACGCGAATTCCACGCCGCCATCTATCGTTGGAACGAAGGCAAATATGTTCGCTCGGGCGGCATGGCACGAGACGTCAAGAACTTGGCAGTCGAACCACTCGGGCACGACGACTTCATCCTTCAGGGCGGCGGGGAAACCGAGTCCAGCTTCTTCTACTGGATAGCGAGAAAACTATTCCCTGGTGCTTATCTTATCTTCCCGATCGAGGAAGCCGATGTGGACGACGGGGTACGAAAAGCGATATGTCAGAGAGAAAAGGCGAACACATGCGTGATCACCACTCACGATCAACTCGTCGCGCTCGCCCAAGCAACCGCAGCTCGGCCGGTGCGAAACGGAACGCTGGGTGTGGTTCTGGAAAAATGAAAATCGATCTTCCGCAAACTCGGAGTGTATTACCGGAGCTTTTGCGCAGTAGTTCGGCTAACCGTCCATCGCGAGTACATGCCTGGCGATGGTAGTTTCCTCGCTGGTGGGGATCACGCGAATCTCGACCGAACTCGAACCAAGGCAAACGAGGCCAACGACGCTCTCGGCAACCACCAGCTAGGCGACTAAGCGCCGCGTTCCAAAACGCTTGTTTGAGATGGGTCTAATTCTCTTCGTCATACTTATCGTCGGCGGAATGTCCTATTTCGTTCGGTGAAACTCGCGACAGCTCCGCTCTCGCGAGTTTCCAGGCGAGGGCGCACGATGATGCATTGGCGGGAGCTCTCATGCGAAGATGCTGCAATTACGCAAAAAGCGCTGCAATTTTCAAAAAGCACGAAGAGGCGAAGTTCTCTATGTCTGTCAACAGCGATCGTGCGCGGCGGTGTCGAGAACATCAATGCGAGAGGAGGTCGCTCCGATCCAGCTCACGGAGCGGCATGAGCTTGAGCTGCCCGAGAAATGCAGGTTCGGGCAAAATGGCAGTATAGCGGCGTCCAATACGGAGAACGAACAATGACGAAACTCGAGATGCTCACCCCGCAAAACAGCGCGATTGCCCTGATCGATCATCAGCCCGCTATGTATCAGGGCGTCCAATCCCATGACCGACTAGTAGTCTTCAACAACATACAGATCCTCGCCAAGGCCGCAAAGCTCTTCAGCATTCCCACCATAATTTCGACGATCGCAAAAGACTCCTTCTCGGGTCCTTTCATGCCGGAAGTGACCCAACTGTTTCCGACGCATGAAGTGATCGACCGAACCGCCATAAACGGGTGGCTGGACCCTAACTTTCGCAAGGCCGTTGCTACGATCGGTCGCAAGAAGATCGTCATCGCTGGCCTCTGGACAGAGGCCTGCGTGATGTTTCCGACCCTCGACATGCTGAAGGCCGGTTACGAAATTTACATTCCCGCGGACGCATGTGGCGACGTTTCGCCGGAGGCACATAACCGCTCAATGGATCGCGGGGTCCAGGCCGGCGCGATCCCAATCACGTCGCTTCAGTATATGTTCGAGCTCCAGCAGGACTGGGCGCGCTCGAAGACCTACGAAGGCGTCATGAATATCATGCTTGAGCACACACCCTACGGCACCCAGGTGCGTTTTTCAGAATGGGCGCTCGGTGAACATGCCTCCGAGGGCAGGCTGAAGGCAGCCGTATAACGCGCGCTTTGCGTTCGCCACCTCAACGGGGACCTATGATGAGGATATATCTGCTGTCGCTCGTAACCGGTGTTTTGGTTGGCGTGATTTACGGCCTTCTGAATGTCCGCTCCCCGGCACCTCCCCTCGTGGCGTTGGTCGGTCTGCTCGGAATTCTTATTGGTGAGCAGGTCATCGCGATCGCGAGGCAAGTGGTTGCCGGAACTTCGCTGGGTATTGCCTGGCAGCAAGCGAAATGCGCTCCGCACATGTTTGGCGTGCTGCCTGGCCGCCACGCGAGTGCAGCAGCCACAACGACCAAGACGACTGAGATTTCCACGGAGAAAAACTCATGATGGCCGATATGCCCGATCTAATTCTCCACCACGGCCTGTTTACAACCCTAGATCGCTCAAATCCGACGGCGAGCGCGGTCGCTATCAAAGACGGCAGGTTCACCGGGGTAGGTGAGGACCACGAGATGATGTCTCTGGCCGGGTCCACCACGAAAATCGTCGACCTGAAGGGACGCCGCGTTCTGCCCGGCTTGATCGACAACCATCTTCATATCATTCGTGGCGGCCTGAACTTCAACATGGAGCTCCGTTGGGACGGCATATGGTCGCTCGCCGACGCGATGGCCATGCTGAAGCGTCAGGTCGCGGTCACGCCACCGCCGCAATGGGTCCGGGTGGTCGGCGGCTTCACCGAACAGCAGTTTGCCGAGAAACGCCTGCCGACCATCGAAGAGCTCAATGCCGTCGCTCCGGATACTCCGGTTTTCCTTCTGCATCTTTATGATCGTGCGATCCTCAACGGCGCCGCGCTACGGGCGGTCGGTTATACCAAGGATACACCGAACCCGCCCGGCGGCGAGATCGTCCGCGACAACAAGGGCAATCCCAACGGACTTCTGCTCGCCAAGCCGGCCGCCGGTATTCTGTACACGACGCTCGCCAAGGGCCCGAAATTGCCGTTCGAGTATCAAGTGAATTCCACACGGCATTTCATGCGCGAGCTGAATCGATTGGGCGTCACCGGCGCTATCGATGCCGGCGGCGGCTTCCAGAATTACCCGGAGGATTACGCCGTCATCCAAAAGCTGTCGGACGAAGGCCAGCTCACCATCCGCCTCGCTTACAACCTCTACCCGCAGAAGGCGAAGGCCGAGAAGACCGATTTCCTGAACTGGACCAGGACCTCCAAATACAAGCAGGGCGACGACTATTTCCGGCATAACGGCGCTGGCGAGATGCTGGTGGCCTCCGCCGCCGACTTTGAAGACTTTCGCCAAGCTCGTCCCGATATGCCGCCGGAGATGGAAGGCGAACTTGAGGATGTCGTTCGCATTCTGGTGCAGAACTGCTGGCCGTGGCGGATGCATGCCACTTACGACGAGACCATCTCACGCGCGCTCGACGTATTCGAGAAGGTCAACCAGGACATGCCGCTCGAAGGTCTGCACTGGTTCTTCGATCACGCCGAAACCATTTCCGATCAATCCATTGATCGTATCGCGGCGCTCGGCGGCGGCATCGCGGTACAGCACCGCATGGCTTATCAGGGCGAATATTTCGTCGAGCGCTACGGGTTTGGCGCGGCGGAGGCGACGCCACCGGTGAAGAAGATCATCGACAAGGGCGTCAAAGTATCCGCCGGCACTGATGCCACCCGTGTCGCGTCCTACAATCCCTGGGTCGCGCTTGCCTGGCTCGTGACCGGCATGACCGTCGGCGGTCTTCGCATCACGCCGCCGCGCAACTGCCTCGACCGCGAGACAGCGCTGCGGATGTGGACAGAAAACGTGACCTGGTTCTCGAACGAGGAAGGCAAGAAAGGCAGGATCCAGGTCGGTCAACTTGCGGACCTGATCGTGCCTGATCGCGACTACTTCTCCTGCGCCGAAGCAGAGATCGCCGAGACGACGTCCGATCTGACAGTGGTGGGTGGCAAGGTCGTATACGCGGCGTCCGATTTCAAATCTTTGGGAAACGCCGCTCCGCCACCTGCGATGCCCGACTGGTCCCCGGTTCGTGCGTTCGGTGGTTATGCGGCTTGGGGCTCCGCCGAATCTGCCGGCCAACCGGCGTTGGCACGGAAGATGGCAATGAGTTGCGGGTGCGCCAATCAGTGCAAAATCCATGGGCACGATCACGCGACCGCTTGGTCGAGCAAGCTGCCGATCTCTGATCTGAAGAGTTTCTGGGGCGCGCTCGGTTGCGCCTGCTGGGCGGTGTGATCATGGCAGCAACGCCTGCCAGTGCGGAAGTCGGGGGGTGCACCAAGCGGAGCGACGAATGAACAAGGGTCTGATCTCAGCCTCGCATTCCATCGGAGTGGTTGTCGCAACTCTGTTCGGCGTCGCCTTCTTCTTCGCCATTATCGGCGTATTCGGTCTTTCGGCTTCGATCGCGGCCCTAGCGTTGTTCGTCGCGCTGGCAGTATTCATCTTCCGGCGTCCCCAGGATCAGGAGACACAGCCATGAATCTTGATCCAGCCCTCCTTGCCCGCATCCAGTTCGGCTTCACGGTCAGCTTTCACATCGTCTTCCCCACGATCTCTATTGGGCTGGCGATGTTCCTGGCGATCACCGAGGGCTTGTGGTTGAGGACCAAGGACCCGCTGTATCTCCAGATTTATCGTTTCTGGCTCGGCATTTTTGCGATGGCCTTCGGCGTCGGCGTCGTCACCGGGATAGTATTGTCGTTCGAGTTCGGTTTAGCCTTCGCGAAGTTTGGTCAGATGGCCGGACCGGCGATCGGCCCGATGATCGCCCTCGAAGTTCTGACCTCGTTCTTTCTGGAGGCAGGCTTTCTCGGGATCATGCTGTTTGGCCTCCATCGGGTCGGGCCAAGGCTGCATTTCCTCGCCACCTGCATGGTGGCGCTTGGAACCTTGCTGTCGGCATCCTGGATTCTCTCGGCTAATAGCTGGATGCAGACGCCCGATGGCATCGAGGTCGTGAACGGCCATGTTGTGGTGACCGATTGGCTGAAGGTGGTCGTCAACCCGTCCTGGCTCTATCGCCTGCCGCACATGCTGACCGCTGCGTATATCACGGGCTCTTTCCTCGTTGCGGGCGTAGGCGCATGGTATCTGTTGCGCGGCGAGCACGTGCCGTTCGGACGCCGGACCGTGTCAATGGGCACGGCCTTCGCTACGATCCTGATCGCAACTCAGGTTTTTCTCGGCGACATCCTGTATGGGAAAATGGTGCAACTCCAGCCGGCCAAGATGCAGGCGGCCGAGGGTTTCTGGGACAAGCAGTCGGAGTCTCCGGCACCGTACTACTGGATGATCGTTCCCGATCAGGAGCATCAGCGCAACCGCTTCGCGCTCGGCATTCCGGTGCTCGGCAGCATCTGGTTGACCCACAGCCTTGATGGCCGCGTCGACGGGTTGAAGAACACGCCGGTCGACCGTCAGCCGCAGATGGGCTGGGTGTTCTACGGCTTCCGGGTGATGTACGGCATCGCGATCGTTATGTTCGGCGTTGCTGTCGCATCACTTTGGCTGCGCTGGCAGGGCCGCTTGTTTGCCAATCGCTGGTTCTTGCGCACACTGGTCGTAATGACGCCTTCGGGCATCGTCGCGACGCTTGGTGGCTGGTATCTCGCCGAGACCGGCCGTCAGCCGTGGGTGATCTACGGAATTCTCCGGACCGTCGATG
>Ga0210389_10000434_pt1 | contig 38939 bp, 24 predicted proteins | sample IncBWH28OmetaG_FD_160127 | JGI IMG/M metagenome (GOLD analysis project Ga0210389, IMG submission 160127) | Forest soil microbial communities from Barre Woods Harvard Forest LTER site, Petersham, Massachusetts, United States - Inc-BW-H-28-O ... | reverse complement strand
GGGATGATCGCCGCGATGCTGGGCACCATCCTGCCCAACCTCTCTGATCGGTTTCACCTGACCCCCAGCCAGAATGGCACCGTCGCCTTTGCCCAGGCGCTGGGACTAATCATCGCGTCACTTGCAGTTGGTCCGCTGCTCGACAACGAAGGCAAGAAGATCGGACTCGTCCTCGGGCTCGGATTGATCTCCATCGCACTGTTCGCTCTACCGCGCTCGCCGGGATTTCGCAGCATCCTCCTATTGATTTTCCTGCTCGGAGTTGGTGGAGGAATTCTGGTCACCGGCGCGAATTCCCTGGTTAGCGACGTGAGCGAGACTCATCGCGCCGCTGCGCTAAACCTGGTTAACCTGTTCTTCGGGCTCGGCGCTCTCGCCACTCCATTCATCGCCGCCAATCTTTTCGGGCGAAACTGGGTAGGCCTGTGCTATACCATCGCGTCGCTGACCATCGTCACATTGGCAATTCAGGCCATCACCAAGATGCCTGGACCCACGGGTGCCGGACGTTTCGTACTGGCCGATGCGGCTCCAGTTCTGGCACGTCCGCTGCTTTTTCTGGTTGGACTCTTTCTATTTCTTTACATCACCTGCGAGGTGGGGATCTGGAACTGGCTGCCGCGGCACCTTATCGCGCAGGGCATTCCGGAATCACGCGCGCTCAATATCCTTTCCCTGGGATTCGCGCTCGGTATGCTCATTGGGCGCGCCGGAGTGCTGCCTGTCGTCTCCCGCGTGCCCGCCGTCACAGTAACGCTGCTCGCATCGATCGCCATGGCTGTTACAACTTTCTTCATGCTGCAGACCAAGCGGCCCGGGGTTGCGCTCGTGCTCGTCTTTCTCGCCGGAATCTCCATGGCGCCCGTCTTTCCCACTACGCTGGCCATTGTGGGCGATGCCTTCCCACGCATGACCGGCACCGCAATTGGATTCGTGATTACCTGCGGATGGACCGGACTCGCCGTGAGCTCCCGCATCATCGGAATCATTGCTGGCGGCGATCCGCGGCGGCTGAAAAAGGCGCTGCTAGTGATCCCAGCCTCTGCCGTCCTGATGGTCGGACTGGATCTGGCGATCCGGAGTATGCTCCGCTAGCTCGGCTAGAGCGTAAACCTGCGCATGTAGTCGGCGTCGATTTTGAGTGCCTCCATCTCGGGCATGTCAAACTCTTCCTGCTCCACAAACGCGTGCTTGATGTCCGCCTTCTTAGCTGCCTCGAAGATGGGCCGATAATCAATCGTGCCGTGTCCCATTTCTGTTGAAGGCGGATGATCTGTAGGCGTGGAAGTCGGCGTCATCTTGAAGTCTTTCACGTGCAGCATCGAAAAGCGTGTGGGATATCGAGACAGGAGATCCGCGGGATTCTGACCGGCCACCACCGCCCAGCCGCAATCCAGTTCCATGTTGACCTTGGAGGCGTCCGTCGCCTTCAGCAGTTCGTCGTAGAACATTACTCCGTTTTCCGAGCGGAACTCCGGCGTGTGGTTGTGGTACGCGAAGCGCATACCGGCTGTATTTACTTTCTCCCCGATATGATTGAATTGCTCCGCGTTCCAGTGCCAGTCATCGAGCGTCATCGACTCCCGGGCTGCGCGAGAGCCTGGATCCTTCACCCGCGACGGGTCTTTCAGCATCGGCGATGAGCATACGACGTAGCTCAGTCCGAGATCTTTTCCGAACTGAATGATTTCATCCACCTTTGGTAGAAGATCCTTCAATGCGTAATGGGCGCTTACGCAATGCAGGCGCGCATGTTCCATTGCCTGCTTCACTTCGCCGGCGCTGTGACCGAAGAAGCCCGCTGCCTCCACTTCGCGATAGCCCAACTCCGAGAGTTGCTTCAGTGTTCCTTCGTAATCTTTGGGCAAAATATCGCGCACTGAGTACAACTGTAGACCGAGCGGAAGGCCCAGGGGATTGGCCATCAGCGGCAGTGCGTTATTCCAGAGTGCGGCGCAGGCGGCCGATGCGGAGGCAGTTTGTACGAACCTCCTTCGAGAAATCCTGCGCATGATAAAAACCCCTCAATTGTGCAATTATTTCTTATTATGCGAGCGACTCATCCGCGAATTGTTTTCGAAGCAGCATCCCACGTCGCGATTGTGTTCTTGAAATAAGCGTAGTTGGCGAGGTGGCAGCCGATGGCGGCGTTATTGCCGAATACTTCATTCTCCACGGTTGGCTTGCGGGTTCGCACCGCATTGAAAAAGTTTGCCTCGTGCGCTGACACATCGCTGTATCCAGGCGGCGCGGTGAAGGTCTCTGCCTCGATCGCTTTGTAATCCAGCGGTCCGGGTTGGGGATGGTCCGCCATCCACTGTGCCAAATATTCTTTGCGCAGCCGTGCCGGCCACCCCTTCAGCGAATAACCTTCCGGCTGAGGACTCACATCCTGAGGAGCGTAGGTCAGGGTTTGCCCGCTGATTTCCATCGTCCCCTTCGTGCCGTGAAACTTGATCGGTTCGCCGCCGGCATTGTTCAGATTGCAGCGCAGCACAACGCGAAGTTTCGGATAGTCATAAAGCGTCTCGATCAGATCCGGGAAATCGCGTCCATCTTTCCAGCGAAACAATCCGCCGCTCGACTGCGCGCGCTGCGGGGCTTCATTGATTCCGGCGATGAAATAAATTCCGGAAAGCAGATGTACGAACAGATCGCCAGCCAGACCTTCTCCGTAATCGGCGAAGCACCGCCAGCGGAAAAATCGTGCGGCGTCAAAGGGGCGCTTGGGCGCATCGCCCAGAAACGCGTTCCAATCGATGGTTTGCTCGCTCGCGTCCGGAGGGATGGGATAGACCCATGCTCCGCTGGGCGAGTTGCGGTCGGAGGAGCCTTCGATGAAGAACACATCGCCCAACGCGCCCGAGGCGTAGAGGTCGCGCGCCTTCTCGTAAATGATAGAGCTCACCCGCTGGCTCCCCACCTGCATGATGCGATTTCCCTTACGCACGGCTTCCACCATGGCGAAGCCGTCTTCCACTGTGTGCGACATCGGCTTTTCGCAGTAGACATCCTTGCCCGCAGCGCAGGCGTCCACCACGATGCGCCGATGTTGATGGTCGGGGACGGCGACGATCACTGCATCCACATCCTTGCGGTCGAGAATTTCTATGTAGCTCCGGGTGGCGGGAACTTGCTTCTCCGCCGTCTCTTGCGCGGCCTCGTGCCGGCTGTCATAGAGATCGCACACCGCAACACATTCGATACCGGGCACAGATAGCGACGCTTGCAGCAATTCGCATCCGCGCGTGCCCGTGCCGATCGAGGCGAACCGGATACGATCACTCGGCGCAACCCTACGGCCCCCGCCCCACAACGCGGCCGGTTCCAGCAGAGTGAGCTTGACGGCGGCTCCCGCAGCTACTGAGCCGGTGCCGATCCGCATGAAGTCGCGACGAGTTAAAGAATGCATGCTTTTCTCCATCTCCGGCCCGTCGAGAAATCTCCCCATTCCGGAACGTCCATCGTCTTGCTACCGCGGACTCAGGTCAACATAGTGGCCGAAGTTGGAGAGCGCGACCTGATCATTGCCGGGAATGTAAAAACCGAACTTGCCCAGACTCAAATTAGTCCCCGGCGGAGCCCAGTGATCCAGCACCACCCAACTGTCTCCTTGCCTGATCTGGTGGACGATCTCATTCGGTACCACTCGGATTTGGAGAGTTCGAAAAGCTTTCTTCTCGTTCTTGTGCGGGACTTTAACTTCGTCGCCCTTTTGTCCGTTGCGGATGACCGTCCGGTAGAAATTGTTGTCATCCATTTGAAACAGGATGTAATTGTTGACGTCGGTGCAGTTCAGCACCCACTGCAGCCGGTGTCCTTTGTTGAGCATCGCGGAGAATACAAACGTCCCCGATGTCGGCGAGAGGTTGTACATGGCGAAATCGCCGCCCTTGCGAACGAAGGAACCTTTATCCGGCTTCCAGGTTGGGGGATCATCGAACTTTGACATGCCGTCGGGAGCCAGTGACAAATCCAGATTCTTGGATTGCCCTGCGACCACATCCACGGTCGAGGTGCGAGAGAAATTGTCGGCGGTCTTCGCCGTGAGAGTGTAGGAGCCAGCGGCCAGACTCATCGCGCTCCCGCTGGTTATTTTTGCAGCTGATTCGCCAGCCCTGCCCAGGGTGATCTGGGCATCTGCAGGGGTGTAAGTAATTTTCAATTCGCCGGGAGCGGCGTCCAGCGCCACATCCGCAGCCGCCAGAGTTACCGCCGATCCAACCACGAAGTGTCTCTTGATCTGTTTTGGCTTGAAGCGGTCTTTGCGAATTTCGATAGTGTGATCTCCGGGATTTACCGTAGCGATGTTGAGCGTGCCGTCAGGCTGAACCGTTCCTACTGAAGTCTGATCGATCAGAATCGTGGCTCCTGGGGTTCCGCCTTGAACCGTCAACGAAGCCAAATGAGGCGGCGGTTGCAGATTGAAAACCAGTTTGCCCTGCTCGCCCTTGCGAATCCGGATCTTTTGTTCTGGAAGATCCTGAAAGCCGCTCTTGGAAACGCGCACAGCGTATTCCTTGAGCTCGAGATTCGGGATGCGCAACTGGCCGTTCTGCGTGAGTTGCGGCTGAAGTTTTCCGTTGATGAAAACTTTCGCTTTGTCTTGTCCGGTGACGACGATGAGGGTGCCCACGTTCTGTCCGGTTTCCAGAAAGGTGCTCAACTCGGGCGCTGCTTCCACGTCAACTTCGAGTTTGTACTGATCTCCGCCGCGAACGACCGCCAATTCGTGAGCGCCGGCTGAGACCGAGGGAAGGTCGAGACCGTCTTCCCGAACCATGACCGGAGCCTGGCCATCAACGCCGACTTTGGCCTTGGGATCGCTGGCGTAAACCCGAAGACGATCAGACGCGCTGCCCACCACGACGGCCATCACTCCTTTGGAAACGATGGCGCCTTTGATAACCGGTGCCGCTCCCGCATTGGTCGAGAAAGTGAAAGACGCTTCCCCCTGCGGTCCTTCGAATTTCAGCTTGTGTTCGCCGCTCGGGATTTTGTCGAGCGACCATTGGCCATCTTGAAACTCGGTTGGAGGTTGGTCGTCCAATGTAACTTTCCCTGAGCTTGTGTCGGAAGACAGCCTTAGCGATGGTAACGATGGCTCAGGGACCCCGACGGACGTTGTAGGGACGACAGCCGGTTCAGGAGTCGATGTTGCCGGCGCCGTGTTGTGTTTGCGTGCGAACAAAAAGACTGTAAGCACCAAGGCGATTGCAGCCGCGGACGAGATGATCGTCCCCGCATACCGCCGCGGTGATTCCGCTGGACGCCTGGCGAGGGGCGAAGGAGAAGCTACGGTGGGCGCAAGTGCCCGAGTTTTCGTCACCGCAGCGACGGCTTGTCCCGGGGATGAGAGAGGCGATGGCGACCCGCTGGACGGAGTGGCGCTGGACGGAGCGACGATCGCAGTGGCCACAGGCGGAGGACCTGCGGCGTTGCTGGTTGCATCGAATGAGGAATGAGGCGCGCTGGCTGGCGGAGTGTTGTAGGTGAGAGTCGCGCTTTCGCTTTCGGGCGACGCACTCGAAATGTTCCGCGCCACGTCCAGTAATCCCAAGCGATGCAGAAGGCCATTTGCCACGGTCAAAACTTCCCCATCTGTCGAATATCGATCCGCAACGACTCGTATTCGTTCCCCCAGGGACTGCTTGGCCGCGCTATCCGTCGCGGCGCCGATCTCGCCCTCGATGCGGCGCAGTTCTTCCACGTCGCGGCGCCGAGTTTGACGCCGCTGGGCTTGAAGGTCCCGCTGTACCGTTTCCTGAATCTGAATCAACCTGGGTTCGCGTGGATACGTCGACAGCCCCTCCTGAATCCGGGATAGAGCGCCGACAAGGTCGGTGGCAGTTTGCAACTTGCGCGCTTGTGAAACGCATTCCTCGACGAAAGTTTCTTTTTTATGGTCGAGAATTAGAGTCTTAATGGTCTTGGCCATGGGATGCGCCGGGTTCAGGTCGAGCGCCTCCTTAGCCAGCTTTTCGGCCTCCCGCCAATCGGTTTCTACGATGGCATGAGCCTGTTCCACCAATGCGTTGGCAAGGACTGCGCGCGCCAAAGAATTGTTTTCATCCAGCTCGTAAGCTTCACGCAACAGCTTTAGTCCCACGTCAGACTTTTGCTGAGCGAACAGATCCTGGCCTTCGGTCATCAGGCGGTGAGCTTCGGTCTTGCGCTTCAGGCCGTCTTGGGCAGCCTTCTCCAGTTCCGTCAGTTCTGCGTCATTGGGAAATTCGGTTGCAGCCTCCTGCAATAGTTCCAGGGCGCACGCGTAGTCGCTGGAGTGCAAACACGCGTCGATCTGTTCGACCAGACGGGTTTTCGATTCGGTCCGGGCCTGCTGGTCGCGGCGCTTCTGCAGGCGCTCCACCTCGAAGGTCAATCCCGGATACTGGTTGTAGATTGTTCGCAAAATTTCCCAATCATTCAGCGCGTCGCCATACGCCGCCTGCTCTTCATGCAGGTGCGCTCGAGCGACGATGGAGTTCACCAGGTCGCGCTTGTCCTGCACCAGCCGCAACGCACGCTCAAAATGCGACTCTCCGGGATGCAGGTCGAGCGCCTCGCGCAGAATGTTCACCCGCTTGTCGAGATCCGGTTCGGTTTCTACCTGGCGATCGATGGACGCGATGAACGCTGAAAGATTCTGCCGCTGCTGTTCCTCGATGTCGTAACGGAGCGCCTGAAAGATGGCATTATTCGGATACTTGGTCAGATATGCCTGACACGCCGCCATCGCCCGGCCAAAGTTGTGCTCAGTGAGAAGTCGGCGGGCATCGGCATACGCGGTGTTCATGGCGTCATGCTCGGAGCGCACTTCGTTGTAGAAGCTCTGGTAATTTGCGCCACTCTCGCGATTGATGGAATCCGGCGCCTTGCGGTCAAGCTCCAAAACCACACCCAGCTTGGAGAGCGCGTTGCTGACGTCGCCCTTGTGCCACGCCTCCATGGCGGCGCGATGAATCTGCTCTTTCTCCTGGCGAAGTTTTTTGTACTCCTGCTCCTGGCGGTCGACCTCGGCCAGCAACTGGAGAGCGCGCGCCTCTTTGGGCCGGAGTTGCAGAACATTCTGCAACGCTTCGCGGGCATGACCGTAAGCGTGATTGTCGATATGCTGACGGGCGAGCCGATACCAGTTATCGATCTGCCGTTCGCTGCGCCGGTTTTCAATCCTGCTCTTCAGCGTCAGCGCCGCGGCATTGTCGGGTTCGATCTGCAAAGCCTCTTGCAACTTCTGAAGAGCCAGCGGATCTTCTTCCTCTTCAAAGCGCGCGCGGGCGGCATCGAGCAATTGAGACAAAGTTTTTCGCCGGACTGCGCCATCGAGCTGACGTCGCAACGAGCCGATGGACGTGTCCATGTGTCCCTCGGCCTCGAGCTCACCCAGGATTTCTCCGGCGAACTGGAAGTCGCCTTCTTCCAAAGCTTTTGTGGCGCGTTGCAAACGCGGCCGCGTGCGCTCCGGATCAAAAAACTCGATGGGCTCGTTGCGCAGCGCTTTGTTCAGCGTGTCGCCGAAATCGCGCGCCGTGGCAAAGCGATGCCAGGACTGCTTCGCCATGGCCTTGTGCAGCACTCGGCTCACCGGCTGGCTTACAGTGGAATTCAGCTCTGCCGCGAGCGGCGGAATATGACGGAGAATGGCCTCGACTACTTCGTCCGCGCGCGCCCGCTGAAACGGATTTCGTCCGGTCATGGCTTCATAACAGACGACGCTCAGCGAGAATATGTCGGAGGCCGGCGACAGCGCTTTCAATTCAATCTGCTCTGGGGACATGTAGAGCGGGGTCCCCTTCTGCGCTCTCGTGGTATGGGCGTCCGCCATGTGCGCCACGCCGAAATCGATGATTTTCACCGAATCGTCTTCCATCACGAAGATGTTGCTCGGCTTCAGATCGCGATGGACCAGACCGCGTTCGTGTGCGGCCTGCAGGCCACGGCAAGTTTGGGAAATAATATCGATCGTGCGCTCGACCGTCAGTCGATGGCTGGCTTTGCGGATGAAATATTCCAGCGTGGTGCCCGGGAGCAAAGGCATCACAAAATAAGGTTTTTTCTTGCCCTCTTCCTCGAATTCGCCGATGTCAAAGATCTCAACGATATTGGGATGGCTCATGGAGGCAAGCACATCGCACTCTTTGTAGAACAATTGCAGTGAGGCGGGATCGGGAATGTCGAGAATCGTTTTGACCGCGACTTCGCGGCGTACGACCGGATCGAAGGCGCGGTACACCAGGCCCATGCCGCCCTGGCCAAGGATCTGCCGGACCTCGTAACGACCTGCCAATTTCCTGGGTGAAGAGGGACTGTCCATGGCGCGCCCCGGTTTGGGGGCCATAGCATCTTAATAGATTTGGACGAAAAGTGTTGACCGATTGCGGGTTACAGACGCGCGCCCCAAACCCAGACTCGGGAAGAAAAAGAGGGGCATATCTGCCGGTATGCCCCTTTTCAGTCTCACTGGTACGTGAACATCAGTTCGTCGAGGTAAACATCGTAGGACTGCTGCTTGTAGTTGCCGTCCATCTGATAATTGATCGTGACCCCCCACCAGGAACTTGGTGCCGAGCCGTGACCGTAGGTCCAGTTCAGCGTGCTGGTCACTCCATTTAGAGTGATGGACTGATAGACCAACTGATTGCTCGAATTCCTCTCCACCTTGAGGGTGAGATGGTTCCAGTAATTTTCCTTGGGATTGCAGGCAATGCCCGTCGGAATCCACTTCGAGGTCTGGTTGTCCCAAACATCCCACTCGTTCCCGCCGGCGATACGACACTCATGGCCAAAGATGAAGCCCATGCTGTCGAAGAACTGGTTGACGTCAAACTCCAACGCCTGCGAAAGGTTTAAGTTGCTGCCGTAAAAGTAGACATCGTAGGTGAAGTCGTGCAACGTCGGAACCAGCGTGTGATTGGTGTCATTGATGCCTTGCGAGGACTGGGACCCGATCAAGTGGTTGTTCCACAACGTGTCCATGTAAGGAACAGTTCCGCCCAGATTCCATTCCGAGGCCTCCCCGCTAAGGGAAGGAGACTTGATGTTCTGCGCCATCCAGAAAGTGGCGCCGTCGCAGGGCGAAGGCGAACAATCCACAAAGTTTGGCGGTCCCTGGCCATATCCCGCCCATCCGCCGCTGTGCTGCAGGTTGGTGAACGAACTGCCGCCGCTACTTCCGCTCACCGTAATCTTAATCGGGGTGGTGGCAGCTCCTCCGCATTTGTCCCACTCTTCCACGGTTGTGTTGTAGGTTCCGGGGCTGAGCGTCAGGTTGTAGTTGAGGCTGGCGCCATTTACCACATAGGCCAAGTTGTAGGGCGACGTATAAATTCCCATGGAGGCCACGCCCTGGGGACAGGAAGTAGTGGCGGTGGCAACATAATTCACTGGAGAGCCAACCGTACCGTTGTTGGCTGGCGACGTCACATGAACGCCTGAGGACGTACTCACCGTGACGGTCACCGCAGCTGTAGCCGCTCCGCCGCAGTTGTCCCATTCCTCGACCACGGTATGGTAGGTGCCCGCGGCGAGACTCAAACTCGTATTCAGAGAAGCACCGTTCACTACGTAAGACAAAACTCCGGGGGCGGTGTAGATGCCCATAGAAGCAACGCCTTTATTGCAGGAACTCGAGGCGGAGGCAGAAAAAGGAACTGATCCGGAATAAGTGGAATTGTTGGCAGGTGTCTTAACGGTTACCCCAGCAAATGCGGCGGAGGTGCAGAGGCTCAACAGGCACACGATCAGCAATGCAGACTTAGGCATCCGATACTGCTCCAGTTATTTTATTGGCTTCCTGGTGTTCTGAACTGCCTACGAAGTACCGCATCCCACGCGCGAGCGGGCGCGTCAGACTTTGCAGAAGTGGCGGCTGGTTCCGATGTCTAAAGATCAATCCTCACGTTCCAGCCAACATTGAACTGAGGATCCTGCCCGAAACCTGTATCCAAACTTTCAAGACCATACCAGAAGCGCTGTATACCCTCCAAGCGAAAACTGTGCTGTTGATACTCGAAAGTACAACCCCCTCCTGGGGTGCTCTACCCCGGCATCTCTCACCGGCAACCTCTCACCAGAGACTCGGTGATTCTTCCCGGCTATCCGCCCGTACAGGGAATACTGTATGTACCTCTACGCCGGAGGAGATAGGATCTATTCGAGGGAAAATCTAAACACCACTCGCCGCTCGCTGGTGCGTGTATTCCGGGGCGCCTTCCATGAGCACTTCGACATTCCAGCGCGCAGAGTTCGCACCAACCCCTGTAAACAAAGGTTCGTGGTCCCTCCACGGCAATCATCAGCATGGCGTCCAGTTTTATTCGCAGGACAAGTTCCTGCTCGAGGAACTATGCGAATACATTGGCAATGCGCTACGCATGGGCGATGCCGCCATTGTGGTCGCAACCGAGCAGCATCGTAACGCGCTTCTGCAATCGCTCACGTCGCAAGGCCTCGACGTCGCCCGATTACTCGAGCAGGGTCAGTTCGTGGCTGCTGATGCGAGAACAGTTTTGGACGCCTTCATGCTCGAAGGTTCTCCCAACGAAGATCGGTTCAATCACGTAGTCGGGGGAATCATTGCAAAAGCGATCGCATCTGCAAACAGCGACTCCGCGCGCAGTGAGCGTCCCCGTGTTGCTATCTTCGGCGAGATGGTTGCGTTGCTCTGGGCGGAGGGCAAAGCCGAGGCTGCGATCCGCCTCGAACAACTCTGGAACGGCCTGGCTCGTGTCGAATCTTTCTCGTTGTTCTGCGCCTATCCCATGAGCTGTTTCGAAAGGGAAGAAGACGCAGGCTTGTTCCTGAAAGTCTGCAATGAACACACTGCGGTGATTCCCACCGAGAGTTATACGGGTCTGGTCAGCGAAGATGAGCGGCTTCGCACCATTTCGCAATTGCAGCAGAAGGCGAAGGCTCTGGAGACCGAAGCGGCCGAGCACAAGCGGCTGCGCCAGGAACTTGAACTGCACGTCCAGGCCCGCACCTCCGAACTTCAGAGCAAGAATGCCCAACTCGTGGATGAAGTCAAAAGACGCGAGAACGCCGAAATCAGTCTGCGTACCCTGACCAGCCAACTGATGCTGATTCGCGACGATGAACGTCGCCGGGTGGCTCACGAGTTGCACGAAAGCACAGCACAACTTCTGGCCACGTTGTCCATGAACCTGAGCGTTCTCGGGAATGGCCATCAAGCGGGGAATGTCGATGAAGCCCGGCTCATTGCCGAAAGTGCTGCGTTAGTCCAGGGCCTGCTCAGCGAAGTTCGCCAACTTTCAAATTTATTACATCCTCCCACGCTGGATGAAATGGGGCTGGCCTCCGCTCTGCAGTGGTATTCGGAACGATTTGCGCAGCGCACTGACATTAACGTCACCCTCGAAATCCCCAAGGACTTCGGGCGGCTCTCGCGCGAAAAAGAGATCGCAATTTTCCGAGTGGTTCAGGAATCTCTGGCGAATGTGCACCAGCACTCGGGAAGCCACACAGCGACCGTTCGCCTCAGCAAGTCCGCAAGTCACGTCTGCGTGCAAGTGAGTGATCTGGGGCGGGGAATTTCCCCACGATCTCCGCTCTCTTCACCCGGCGTGGGGATCAGCGGAATGCGGGAAAGACTACGTCGACTCGGCGGAGTTCTTAACGTCCACTCAAGCGGTCGCGGCACCCTGGTCACTGCTGATCTGCCAATCGGCCCTGCTTGAATCCCTGCACCACTCCCGCCGGATCCTTCGCCCGGCCGAAACGCGAGACTTCTGTGACGATGGGCCGCGAGCGGTCAACCCCGAATTCATAGCAGACTTGTCGAGCAAACTTGATCTTTCAGTTGCGGTCCGCGGCGTAGTTCGCGCCATCATCGCGCTCACGCATTCACCGCCGGAGTAGCTTCATCACTCGCCCCGTCGCAATCCCGGCAGACCTCCAGCCATCGCACCAGCAATTCCAGAACTTCCTCAGGAGGTCGCAGCCACAACTGCGCAGCGGTTGGCCGCCACACGGGACGAACTAAGAGGCTCAGACCTGAACCATTGATGGCCTGGAAGGCCTCCTCATCGGTTATGTCATCTCCCAAATAAGCGGCGGGTGTGTTCGAATCCATTTCACTTAGAAGGATGCGCACGGCGGCGCCTTTGTTGGCTTTCTGACTGCGAATCTCCACCCCTCCGTCGAATTGCAAGAGGTCAAGCCCGGCGTACTTCGCAATGTCCGTCCAGCCCAGCATCACGCGCCGATGAATGTCTTCCGCCGCAGTTAAATCCAGACCTCGCCAGTGCACCGCAATACTTCCGGCCTTGAATTCCGCGGTGTGTTCCAGTTGTTGAGAAATCAGCCAGTCGTCCGCCAGAGCCAGCGCCCTCAGCGTGGTTTCGTCTAATTCGGTAACTTCAATACTCCCATCGGCCTTCACTCGCTGTAATCCGTGCAGCCCCCATACCTCGGGATGAGGCTCAAGCGCAAGTAACGGAATCAGTTCGGTCGCGTCCCTGCCGGAAACGATGACAACCCGCGTCTTGCCAACTCCGAGAATTTCCTGCAGGAGCGATGTGACCCCGGGATAAGGAAAAGCTTTCCCACGATCGCTGTGAAAGGGCGCAAGAGTTCCATCGAAATCAAGCATCAGCAAAGACCGTTGCGCCCGGGCTACGGTCTCCAAAAAAGACTCAACTCCAGCTTTCGACAGTTCAGCCTGGGAAGCGGAAAGTAGTTTCTTCCTGATTCTGTTGTCGGGGTGCGTCACGCAGCAGCCACGCCCCCGCGAAACTTTCCGTGTGTTCGATCCCCGCCATCCAGCCTGAGTTCGCAGAGTTCCGTGATCAGATTCCCCGCCCAGCGATGGATATTGTTTTCCCGTATCAGGCGGCGCATGCGGTGGACTCGGGTTTGCTTTTCTTCCGGATCCATTTCCAGCGCGGCGCGGATCGCCTCGGCCGTTTGATCTACGTCGTAAGGATTGACCAGCAAAGCGTCGCGCAATTCCCGGGCGGCTCCCGTGAACTGGCTCAGTATTAGCACGCCCCGTTCGTCGCGGCGTGCAGCCAGAAATTCCTTGGCTACCAGATTCATTCCATCGTGCAGCGAGGTCACCAGGCAAAGATCCGCCGCGCGGTAGTAGCGGTCGATCTCAGCATGGCTATGTTGCCGGTTGAGGAACAAGATGGGTTTCCATTTTCCCGACTGAAAGCGCCAGTTGATTCGTTCCGCTTCGGATTCCAACTCGCCCATCAAATCGTGGTAACGCTTGATATGCGTCCGACTCGGCGCGCCGATCTGCAGGAACGTGAACTGACCCTGATATTTCGGATACTTTTCCAAAAATCGCTCGATCGCCCGAAAGCGTTCATGGATGCCCTTGGTGTAATCCACACGGTCGACGCCGACTCCCACGAATGCGGTTTCCACGCCCAGGCTATGCAACAAGCCAGTGCGGTCGAGATAGTCGGTTCCATAGCTGTCCGGATCGATCACCTTATCGTCCCCCAGGTCAACGCTGATCGGGAATGGCCGCACGATCGTCCGGTGGTTTTGACGCGACACGGAAAAGTGTTCCAAATCCACGCGCGATTCCACCACGCGGTCCACCGTCTGCAGGAAGTTATTGCAGTGGGATTGGATGTGAAATCCAATCAGATCCGCGCCCAACAATCCGTCTACCAGTTGGCGCTGCCAAGGGCAAATGCCGAAGGCTTCCGGATTGGGCCATGGGATATGCCAGAAGATGGCCACTCGCGCATCCGGCCTTTTTTCTTTTAAGAGCCGGGGCAACAATGCGAAGTGATAGTCCTGGACCAGCACCACGGGATTCTGCGTGTCCGCGATCTCCTCGAGCACAGCCGCCGCGAACTTACGATTCACTTCCTGATAGAGCTGCCAGTCGTGCTCGCGAAAAATGGGCCGAGTATGAGCGATATGGCAAAGCGGCCACAGACCTTCGTTAGAAAATCCGTAATAGTATCCCTCTTCCTCCTCCTTACTTAGCCACACTCGCCGCAGGGTATAGCGGGGATTTTCAGGAGGGACGCGCAGACGGTCGTGCCCGTCCACCACTTCCATGTCCGCGTCTCCGCTGCCATGTGCGATCCATGTGCCGTCGCAGGCAGTGAGTACCGGCTCTAAAGCAGTGACCAATCCGCTGGGTGGAACCGTAACCTCCAGCGACTTGCCATTCCGCTGGTGGATATACGGCTCGCGATTCGATACCACAAAAAGGCGGCCGCCATGGAGGCGGGTCTGGATCTGTACCGCCAGTCGGTCCGCCGTCCACATCGATTCCCCGGCTTCGCGCAAGCGCGCTTCATTCTCCGCGGCGTTTCTTGCCTGGCTCAGACTTTCCGCCATCGTTACTACTTCCCAAGCCAGTGGTTTGAATAGATCGAGGTCCGGCATCTGCTGGCGGGACGAAATCCTTCCCATCCGCAGCGCGCGCATCCATTGCGCCGCTCGTGCAATTGGCCCCGCAATACTCCAGCGCACGATCAGCAACGTGATCAATACTATGAAGAAAACCTGGATGAGGATGCTGAGGAAGGCCTCACGCCATGTGCGCAAATTCTGGGCGTGAATGTAATTGACGTTATGAACGATGGCAAGCCCACCGTTAACCTCGTCTTGACGGTGAAGAGGCAAAGCGAAAATATGGATCCGATCGTCTCCCAGTCTCACGAAAGAGCCCACCCCGTGATTTTCGCGCATGGCTTGGCTTACTTCCGAGGGCGTGGAATTCAGGATGGGCTGGAGTTCGGCTGTGATCGCCAGGAGCTTACCGTCGTGATCGTAGATCGCGATCCCCAGCAGGTGTTCGCGGTTCCCGAAGCGTTGCACCAGCTTCTGCAATCCTCGTTGAGAGCCGCTTTCCAGGGACTTTTCGACATTCCCTCCGACGCTCTCCCCGAGCACCTCGGCACGCCGCTCCAGGTCGCTGCGGAGAACTCGTTTTTCCCGCAACACCTCATAGTAGGAAAAACCCAAAGACACCAAGGTGATACCGACAATGAGAGAGACGATGAGCCGGGCACTTAATAGGCGCATTCTTGATCCTCCCGCCATGGAGCTATAGCATCCTTCCTTGTTGGCCAGGAACTGGAAAAAGATACACTCACGGGCCAGGTATCTTCCGAGGCGATCCCCTTGATGAATTCCCCAGTTGATCGTAAATAACCCAAAGCTCTCATTGACATAAGGAGATACCTGTAGATGCTATGGAAAAGCCGGAGATCTGGCTATATGTCGAAAGTGCTCCCGACAGGTTGCTGCTTCGAAAATTTGCATGGGTTTTTGTACAAGAAAGAGACGCAAAGATGGTTTTGCCGCCTACAGTAAAGACCCTAGAGTCATCTCCCAGTTTTTCGTGTTATCAATCAGAGTTTAGATCGCGGTAAGTCCCCCTTTATAATCGCGCAAAACACACACAGCTATGTTCGGGATTGCCCTGATTTCGGTGGATTCAGTGCCTGCAGCAGGCTGCGCCGAAGCCGGAATCCCTGCCACTACCTCCCTTCACTCCAGGAGACTGTATGAAGAGAAGTAACCGAGACACTCCCACCGATGTTGCCAATGCCCTCCACAACGAAGGCGAGAACAATAGCAGCAAGAGCAATGGCAATTCCGTGGCACTTGCTTCGCCTGCTTCAACCGATCTCAGCGTAATTCTCGCGGGGCTGCAGACGATGCGGGATGGCGATTTTTCCGTGCGACTCCCCGGCTCCTGGACCGGTCTAGCGGGTAAGATCGCCGACACCTTCAATTCCATCGTCGCCGCCAATCAGCAGATGGCGCATGAGTTGAAGCGTGTCGGACAAGTCGTAGGAAAACAAGGCAGAACTCGCGAGCGCACCCGCTTCCACGAATCCAAAGGCGCATGGGGCGACATGGAAGTGTCGGTCAACACGCTGGTTGAGGACTTGCTTCGACCGACCGCCGAAGTCACCCGCGCAATTGCCGCTGTCGCACAGGGAAATCTGACTCAAACCGTTCGTCTGGATGTGGACGGGCGCCCTCTCGAAGGCGAGTTCCTGCGCTCCGCCAGCATCGTCAACACCATGATTCAGCAGCTCGGCGTTTTCACCGCCGAAGTGACGCGCGTAGCGCGCGAAGTTGGTACCGACGGCAAACTCGGAGGACAGGCGCAGGTGCCCGGCGTAGCCGGCACTTGGAAAGATCTCACGGATTCGGTCAACTCGATGGCCAGTAACCTCACCGGCCAGGTCCGAAACATCGCTGAAGTCGCAACCGCAGTCGCCAGCGGCGATCTCTCCCGCAAAATTACGGTCGATGTCCGAGGCGAAATTCTTCAGCTGAAAGAAGCCATCAACACCATGGTCGATCAGCTTCGCTCCTTCGCCTCCGAAGTCACGCGCGTCGCTCGTGAAGTCGGTACGGATGGAAAGCTGGGCGGGCAGGCCGTGGTCGTGGGCGTCGCCGGAACCTGGAAAGATCTTACCGACTCCGTCAATGCCATGGCTGGCAACTTGACCGCGCAAGTACGCAACATTGCCGAAGTTACCACAGCCGTGGCTCGCGGCGATCTCTCGCGCAAAATCACGGTCGATGTAAAGGGGGAAATTCTCGAACTCAAAGACACCATCAACACGATGGTCGATCAGCTCAACGCCTTCGCCGGAGAAGTTACCCGCGTCGCCCGCGAAGTCGGCACCGAAGGCAAACTCGGCGGCCAGGCCCAAGTCCCCGGCGTCGGCGGTACCTGGAAAGATCTCACCGACAACGTCAACTTCATGGCCAGCAACCTCACCGGCCAGGTACGAAACATCGCCGAGGTCGCGACGGCCATTGCCAACGGGGATTTGTCGCGCAAAATCACGGTCGACGTTCGCGGCGAAATTCTGCAGCTCAAAGAAACGCTGAACACGATGGTCGATCAGCTTAACCGCTTCGCCGGAGAGGTCACCCGCGTGGCCCGCGAAGTCGGCACCGAAGGCCGTCTCGGCGGACAAGCCAATGTGCCCGGCGTCGCAGGCACGTGGAAAGATCTCACCGACTCGGTCAATTCGATGGGCGGAAACCTGACCGGCCAGGTTCGCAACATCGCGGAAGTCACCACCGCGGTTGCCCGCGGTGATTTGTCGCGCAAAATCACGGTCGACGTGAAAGGCGAAATTCTCGAACTCAAGAACACCATCAACACCATGGTGGATCAGCTCAACGGGTTTGCCGGAGAAGTGACGCGCGTGGCCCGCGAAGTAGGAACCGAAGGTAAACTTGGCGGACAAGCGCAGGTCCCGGGGGTTGCCGGAACCTGGAAGGACCTCACCGACAACGTCAACTTCATGGCCAGCAACCTTACAGGCCAGGTGCGAAACATCGCTGAAGTCGCAACCGCCGTGGCCCGCGGCGACTTGTCGCGCAAAATCACGGTCGATGTGAAGGGCGAAATTCTCGAACTCAAAGACACGCTGAATACCATGGTCGATCAGTTGCGATCGTTCGCGTCAGAAGTAACCCGCGTGGCCCGCGAGGTCGGCACTGACGGAAAACTCGGCGGACAGGCACAGGTGCCGGGCGTTGGAGGTACATGGAAAGATCTCACCGACTCCGTCAACTCGATGGCCAGTAACTTAACCGGCCAGGTTCGGAACATCGCTGAAGTGTCCACCGCAATTGCCAGCGGCGATCTCTCGAAGAAAATCACCGTGAACGTGAGCGGCGAGATTCTACTGCTCAAAGAAACCATCAATACAACAGTAGATCAGCTCAACGCGTTCGCGGGAGAAGTAACCCGTGTCGCCCGCGAAGTCGGTACGGAAGGCCGTCTCGGCGGACAGGCCAATGTGCCCGGCGTCGCCGGGACATGGAAGGACCTTACCGACTCCGTCAACTCGATGGCCGGAAACCTTACGGGCCAGGTTCGAAACATCGCCGAAGTGACGACGGCCGTGGCCCGCGGCGATTTGTCGCGCAAGATCACGGTCGACGTGAAAGGCGAAATTCTCGAACTCAAGAACACCATCAACACTATGGTGGACCAGCTCAACGCTTTCGCCGGAGAAGTAACCCGCGTGGCCCGCGAAGTCGGCACCGATGGAAAGCTCGGCGGACAAGCGCAAGTCCCGGGGGTCGCCGGAACCTGGAAAGATCTCACCGACAACGTTAACTTTATGGCCAGCAACCTTACTGGCCAAGTGCGTAACATTGCCGAGGTCGCGACCGCCATCGCGAATGGCGATCTTTCGAAGAAGATTACGGTCGACGTCCGCGGCGAAATCCTGCAGCTCAAGGAAACGCTGAACACGATGGTTGAGCAGCTTCGATCATTTGCCGCCGAAGTTACGCGCGTGGCCCGCGAAGTGGGCAGCGAAGGCCGTCTCGGTGGACAAGCCAACGTTTCTGGCGTCGCCGGAACCTGGAAGGATCTCACTGACTCCGTGAACGCCATGGCCGGTAACCTTACCGGTCAGGTGCGAAATATCGCTGAAGTCACTACCGCCGTGGCGCGCGGCGACTTGTCCCGAAAGATCACTGTTGACGTCAAAGGCGAAATTCTCGAACTCAAGAACACCATTAACACGATGGTCGATCAGCTCAACGCTTTCGCTGCCGAAGTAACCCGCGTCGCACGCGAAGTGGGCACGGAAGGCAAGCTTGGCGGGCAGGCGCAGGTACCTGGTGTGGCCGGCACCTGGAAGGATCTGACCGACAACGTCAACGTGATGGCCGCCAACCTCACCGAGCAAGTCCGCGGTATCGTCAAAGTTGTGACCGCAGTCGCAAACGGCGAACTTACTCAAAAGCTGACGGTTAACGCCAAGGGAGAAGTTGCCGCTCTCGCCGAAACCATCAACAACATGACGAACACGCTGGCCACATTTGCGGACCAGGTGACGACCGTCGCCCGCGAAGTCGGCGTGGAAGGCCGCCTTGGCGGCCAAGCCAACGTTCCCGGAGCCGCCGGTACGTGGAAGGATCTCACCGGCAACGTGAACCTGCTGGCCGACAATTTGACCAACCAGGTGCGCGCCATCGCGGAAGTCGCCACCGCCGTGACTAAGGGCGATCTCACACGCTCCATTCAAGTCGAAGCCAGCGGCGAGGTCGCGGATCTGAAAGATAACCTCAACACCATGATCGACAACCTCCGCCTGACCACGGATCGCAACACCGAGCAGGACTGGTTGAAAACCAATCTCGCGCGCTTCACCGGAATGTTACAGGGACAGCGCGATCTCGCAACCGTAGGACGCATGCTTCTCTCCGAACTCGCACCGCTGGTCAGCGCGCAACAGGGCGTCATCTATCAGATGGGTGGTGAGGAATCGGCGGAAATGGTTCTGCTCTCGGCCTTCGCCGGCGATGGCGACGACGGCCATCTGCGCCGCTTGAAGCTAGGTGAAGGCTTGGTCGGACAGTGTGCCGCGGAAAAACGCCGCATGCTCATCACTGATTTACCTCCTAACACAATCGCGATCCGCTCTGGCTTATTCGAAGCTGTGCCGCAAAACGTAATCGTGTTGCCAGTTTTGTTTGAAGATCGCGTAAAAGCGGTGATCGAACTGGCTTCTTTGAGCAACTTCACCACTTCGCATCTGGCATTCCTGGAGCAATTGACGGCCAGCATCGGCATCGTGCTCAACAGCATCGAGGCCACAATGCAGACCGAAGGCCTGCTGAAGCAATCGCAGCAATTGGCCACAGAACTCCAGATGCAGCAGAAGGAATTGCAGCAGACCAACGAGCAACTGGCGCAGAAGGCGCAACAGCTTGCCGAACAGAACGTCGAGGTGGAACGCAAGAATCAGGAAATCGAGCAAGCCCGCCGCGCGCTCGAAGAAAAAGCCAAGGAACTGGCCCTCACCTCGAAATACAAATCCGAGTTTCTGGCCAACATGTCTCACGAACTGCGCACGCCGCTCAACAGCATTCTGGTGCTTGGCCAGCAGCTCAGCGACAATCCGGATGCGAACCTTACGCCTAAGCAAGTGGAGTTTGCCCGGACCATTCACGGCGCTGGAACCGATCTGCTGAACCTCATCACTGACATTCTCGACTTGTCCAAGATTGAGTCTGGAACGGTGTCGGTGGAAGCCGAAGAAGTCTTCTTCGCCAGCTTGCTGGATGCCGTTGGACGTCCCTTCCGCCACGAGGCGGAGAATCGCCACCTCACCTTTGAGGTGCAAAGCGATCCGCATCTGGCTCGCAGCGTCGTCACCGACTCCAAACGTCTGCAGCAAGTCTTAAAGAATCTGCTGTCCAATGCCTTCAAGTTCACCGAGGTTGGAGGCGTGCGAATGTCCGTATCGCTCGCCAGGAGCGGTTGGAGCGAGGATCATCCAATCCTCGGGAAAGCCGCCTCTGTAGTGGCGTTCGAAGTGTCAGACACCGGCATCGGCATTCCGTTCGAAAAACAGCGCATCATCTTCGAAGCTTTCCAGCAGGCCGACGCAGGAACCAGCCGTAAGTACGGCGGAACTGGTCTGGGTCTTGCCATCAGCCGAGAGCTGGCCAGTCTGCTGGGCGGAGAAATCCAGCTGCGCAGCGCGCCCGGCCGTGGCAGCACCTTCACTTTATTTTTGCCGCAGACTTACGTTGGACCTTCCAGCTCCAATGCGGCCTTAATGGAGCAGAGATCTACATCCACGGTATCGCCGGTGCAGCTCGCGGTGGCGAGTTTGTCAGAGCATGCGGTCGAAAAAATTGAAGACGATCGCGACAATCTGCAACCCGACGATGCCGTCTTGCTTATCGTCGAGGATGACACGCATTACGCGCGCGTCTTATGCGATTTGTCACGGGACAAGGGTTTCAAAGTCCTGGTGGCAACTCGTGGCGCGGAGGCTCTGGCTCTTGCCCACGAATATCACCCGACGGCCGTATCGCTCGATGTTTTCCTCCCGGATATGCTGGGCTGGACCGTCCTGAACCATTTGAAGCAGGATCCTCTTACTCGGCACATCCCAGTGCAGATGTTGACGCTGGACGAAGATCGCCACCATGGCTTGGCTCGTGGAGCATTCGCATTTGTCACCAAGCCGACCACTCCAGAAGGCCTGGAATCCGCCCTGGCGCGCATCAAGGAATATTCCGCGCCCCGCCGCAAGCGACTGCTGGTGGTGGAGGACAATCCCGGCGAGCAACTCAGCATCAAGGAACTGCTCGGCTACAAGGACATCGATGTCACTGTCGTTTCAACTGGGGCCGAGGCAATCCAGATCGTAAATGAGCAGGCTTTCGACTGCGTCGTTCTCGACCTCCGCCTTCCCGACATTTCGGGTTTCGACGTCCTCGAACGTTTCGGCGACACCCCGGCCCTTAGCGACTTGCCAGTGGTAGTCTTCACCGGAAAAGAACTTTCTCCGGAGGAGGACGCTCGCCTCCACTCTCTGGCGCGCAGCGTCGTCGTGAAGGGAGTGGAATCGCCTGAACGATTGCTGGATGAGACCGCTCTGTTCCTGCATCGTGTCGTCTCTGATCTTCCGGTGGAGAAGCAGAGATTGCTCGACCGTCTGCACCGTTCCGACGATGCTCTGGTGGGGAAGAGGGTGCTGGTCGTCGACGATGACGTACGCAACATTGTTGCTCTCAGCAGCGTGATTGAACGCCGCGGCATGACCGTAATCACCGCCGGAACCGGGCGCGAGGCGATTGCCAAACTCGAATCCACACCGGACATAGCGATCGTCCTGATGGACATCATGATGCCCGAAATGGATGGTTATGAAACCATGCAAGTAATTCGGCAGAATGCCAAATTCCGCCGGCTGCCGATTATTGCCTTGACAGCAAAAGCGATGAAGGGAGACCGTGAGAAGTGTCTTGAGGCTGGGGCGTCCGAGTATCTGGCGAAGCCCGTCAATACCGAGCAACTGCTCTCGTCGTTGCGAATGTGGCTCCATCGGTAGCGCGAAGCCGCAACAATGTATGAACGCGGAGACTATGAATGGGCAATGACGAGTCGGTCAATATTCTCATGGTGGACGATCAGCCCGCCAAGCTCCTCAGCTATGAAGTCATGCTGGGGGGGCTGGGGGAGAAGCTCATCAAGGCCCACTCCGCCAAGGAAGCCCTCGAAATCCTCCTCAAAACCGATGTGGCCGTAGTGCTGATGGATGTGAGCATGCCCGAACTCGACGGCTTCCAACTGGCAGCGATGATTCGTCAGCACCCGCGCTTCCAGCGTACGGCAATCATTTTTGTTTCAGCCGTTCATCTCACCGACTTAGATCAGCTCAAAGGTTACGAGCACGGTGCAGTCGATTATATTTCCGTTCCCGTGGTTCCGGAACTTCTGCGCGCCAAGGTCAGAGTGTTTGCCGACCTGCACCGCAAAACGCGCCAGCTCGAAACCCTGAATCGCGAACTCGAGCAGCGCGTTCTCGAGCGCACAGAAGAACTGGCCAGTAAGGCTGAACTCCTCATGCGGCTCAATGCCGAGTTAACCGGAAAGAATCAGGAACTCGATGCCATCTTCAGCACCGCGCCGGACGTTATTTTCAGCGGCCAGAGAGATGGCAGTTACGAATATGTGAGCGAACGCTTTCACGAGTACACCGGTTCAGTCGCGGTCCCCGGCAAAACTGTTAACTGGTTGGACCATGTCCATCACGAAGAAGTTGACCGGATCCGAGCCGGCTGGATGCAGTCGGTCGAATCGGGCGGGAGTTACGAATCCGAATATCGCCTGCGCTCCAAAGACGGCGACTATCGCTGGTTCCGCTCCAGGGCCGTTCCTATCAGGGATAGCCAGGGATCCATCGTGAAGTGGTACGGCACATGTTCCGACATTCACGACAGTAAGCTGCTGGAACAATCCATTCGCGACAGTGCTTCCGAACTGGAAAAAATGGTAGACAGCCGGACGGACGAACTGCGTCGGCTTTCGGTCCGCCTTATGTCCCTGCAGGATCAGGAACGGCGCCGCATCGCGCGCGATCTGCACGATGGCCTGGGCCAGGAGCTAGCGGTTGCGAAAATGGTATTGGACAAAATACTTTTGCAGAAGTCCGCACAACCTCCAGATGAAGCATGGAGTCAGGCCAGCAGCATTATCGATCGCGCGATTCAGCAAGTTCGCACCATGTCCCACCTTTTGCATCCCCCGCTGCTCGACGAAGTGGGTCTGCTTTCGGCCCTTGCCTGGTACACCGATGGCCTGAGCAAGCGTAGCGGCATCGAGACTTCTCTCGAAGTGCAGCCTCGTGATTTTCCCAGACTCGCCTCCGAGGTAGAGACCGCAATTTTTCGCATCGTTCAGGAAGCTCTCACTAATGTTTTTCGCCATTCACAAGCTCACAGCGTACGGATTAACCTGACTCAACAAAATGGAACTATCGGAGTGGCCGTGCGCGACGACGGCAAGGGAATCAGCAACAAAATTGTCGAATTGCGACCCGACAGCGTTGGTGTTGGCATCGGAGGCATGAAACAACGAGCTAAGGAGCTTGGTGGACACCTTAAATTAACCAACCTCGATCCTGGCACACTGCTTGAACTTGAGATTCCTTACAGCTCGGTGTTGCGCGAATCAAGCGAAATGAGGGGACGTAATTCCGGCTGAGGATCCAGGAACGCGCCGCCTCTGTCGGTCGTGAGCGGGTCTAACGCCAACGCGCTGTTGCGATCCATACGAGTTGTTCGAGAAACTCTTTCTACCCCTTACCTTACTTGTCTCTAGGGATTTCTCCCGATTGGCATATGCGTCGACCTAGCCGACTCTAATTTCTTGAAGAGTCGACGCGATTGCCCACCGCGCCACAGCTCCGAGCTCGTGCTTAGAAAGGGATCTCCTATGACCACGACGACGACAGCAAAAACGACCAAAAATAAATCCGTATTTGGAATTTATCCGACGCGCATCAACGTTGAATCCTCGGTCAACGCGTTGCAGCATGCCGGATTTTCTAACGCGGATGTCTCCATTCTTCTCCCCGAAGGTCTTCAATCCGGAGAGGTGGCCACCGAGCAAAGCACAAAAGCTCCGGAAGGCGCCGTCGTTGGAGTTGGATCGGGTGCGGCCGTTGGCGGCGCTCTCGGGTGGCTCGTCGGAGTCGGAGCGCTGGCGATTCCCGGGATCGGTCCGGTGATCGCCGCCGGGCCCTTGGTCGCCGTCCTTGCCGGAATCGGCATTGGCGGAGCGCTGGGAGGATTCGCCGGCTCCCTGGTCGGCATGGGAATCCCGGAGTGTGAAGCCAGGAAGTTTGAAGGCGAACTCCTGAAAGGCGCCATTCTGGTTGCAGTTCGTTGCGAATCCGACGATGAGACCAACCGTGCCAAAGAAGTGCTCCAGTCGACCGGCGCTCAGGACATTGCGGCTTCCCGTGAAAGCTCTGCCGAAATCGGGAACGCCGCTTAGCTGGAAACTTTTTTCCCCGACAAACATTCGCAGCCGGCTCCAGCCTGCGAATGCCGCGCTGTCGCGCCAGGCAATACGGACAGGACTGTAGGCTCTGAATCTAGGAGCACTAGGACGGCAGCACTACTCATAGAACGGCGCCCGCCTCTCGGGAGCACGCCCGGCTCCCTTTACAGCTTGCACCGGATGGAAGTAGCCGCACAGGGAAGTTACGGTTATGGTCGTACGAAATCAAAACAGCTGCTCACTTCGAGCACGGAAGAGGTCCGCTTATGAAAAGAATCAAATCAACACTGCCGAGATATCTCTTGGTGCTTGGTTCCAGTCTTCTACTCCTCGCCAGCGTCTGCTGGGGTGCGGACAATGACAAAGACCAGTCCGATATCGACAAGCGCCTGGATGCGGCCACCAAAGTCCTAACCGAAATCATGGGAGTTCCTGACAAAGCAATTCCTGACAAGGTTATGCGGGATTCCCGGTGCATCGCGGTAATTCCTTCCATGGTGAAAATTGCAGTTGGTTTCGGTGGCAACCACGGTAAAGGTGTGGCAACTTGCCGCACAGAAGCCGGAGCCTGGAGCGCACCCGCGCCAATCACCATCACCGGCGGAAGCTGGGGATTACAGCTCGGCGGTCAGGCTGTTGACCTGGTAATGGTCGTAATGAATGAGCAGGGCATGCAGCACTTGCTATCCAGCAAGTTCAAGCTGGGTGCAGATGCTTCTGCCGCTGCCGGTCCCGTTGGTCGGGATGCTGCAGCGGATACCGATTGGAAGATGAAGGCCGAAGTATTGACTTACTCTCGCGCCCGCGGTGTCTTTGCCGGAATCGATCTAAACGGCTCGGCCATCACGCAGGATAAGGACGAAACGCGCCTTCTCTACGGAAAGTTTGTCCCCTTCTCCGAGATCTTTGCCGGTCAGGTGCACGCGCGAGAAGCGAGCCAGCCCTTCCTGGAAGCTGTCAGGCGCTATTCGGGCGCGGCCCGGGAGCATGGTGAAGTAAGGACTCCGTCTGGAAGTGCCGAGGCCAACAATCAATAAGAGAAGCCTGGGAATCACGTAAGGCCCGGTTTGTCTCGTTCAAGCCGGGCCGGTTTTTCGACGCGAAATAAAAATTCATCATTCGGAGGTTTTCAATGTCGACCATTCTACTCATCGTTCTGGTGTTGTTGTTGGTGGGAGCGCTGCCCGCGTGGCCGTACAGCAGAGGTTGGGGATACTACCCGAGTGGCGGACTCGGTCTCGTGGTAGTCGTGTTGCTGGTGCTGCTACTCGCCGGCCGCCTGTAAATCAGATTCACCTTCGCAAAGAGGAAGAAAGAAGGCAGGCCCTGCAAAAATTTGCAGGGCCTGCCTTTACTTTGTGAGTCACACCAGAGTTAAGCACTGGTGGGTGTCGGCGAGCTGCCGTCGCCTTCCTCAACCCCACCTCTTATTTTTTTCGTGAATTGTTGCCCGAGACCGCACGCGCTTGTTCATTTTGCGCTGACTCAGCCGAGGGTGTCGCCGGCCGCGGCTTCTGCTCCACATACTTCGCATTCCGATCGGGATCCGGCACCGGCTGCGGAAGAGGAATCGGACGTGGCTTCTGTAACTCCGACCATGCAATCAACTGCGGTCCAATAGCATTGGTGGGAGGCACAGGATCCGGCTGGCTTTGCAGATCCTGTGCGCAAATCGGCGGGACAATCACTGACAGTAAACCCAAGGTTAGCAAGAGGCTTGTCTCTCGTCTCATATCTTCACCTCGAAAGACGAAGCGGCCAGCGGCAGATACTCTCGGTATCGCGGGCTCATGAGTAGCATCTCCAACCTCGCGAAACACCAGTTAGGACGTTCTACAGCTTGGCTTGAAGAGCGTCCATACATCGTTTCCTGTAACCGTCTGAGAGATCCGGACGCGGTGGCCCGAAGAATTGAATTCGGACAATCAACTGACGGATGGGCTTTTTCTGGATGAAATACAAGTTTTACAGTATGGGCATGAACCCGTTTGTCGGTTAGCCTGGTGGTCTATTCGACAGACGCCCCCATCGAGCAGGTGCCGGTTCTGGGAATCGTCGCCTGCTCCCTCCTTACAGAAGAACAATATAGAAGAACAATTCACCGAATTACAGCTATCGACTTTTCCGAATACAGGTTGAAGGGGATTCTTCCCGGCGCGCCTCGCAACTACATTTCCATCTGGCAGGATTCACTTCAGGAGGAACCATTATGCTTTACTGGACGCTAGTATTCCTGGTCGTCGCCTTGATCGCAGGAGTCCTGGGCTTTACCGGCGTAGCAATTGCATCCGCAGGTATTGCGAAGCTGATATTTTTTATTTTTCTGGTGCTCTTTGTGTTGTCGCTGGTCACTCACATGACGCGCCGGGGCGGCGTCTAATTCGCCTACTCCGGCGGTTGGCCGGACTTTTACATGAGCGCCAAACCTTCTCAGCGAACTTCATCTTTCCATCGTGAAGCCTGCTGAACCAGCGCAGCGTAGCACTCGCACGCGGCCTCTTCCAATCCTTTCGGATTAACGATATTCACCCGGCCGCGAGTGTACTTGATCAAGTCCGCCGTCTGCAGAATGGAGGCGGCCACGGTCACGCTGGAACGCCGTGTTCCCAGCATGTGTGCCAAAAACTCCTGCGTGAGTGGCACCAGGTCCGAACCGATCCTGTCCCGGCTCATGAGCAGCCAACGCGCCAATCTCTCATCCACCTCATGCAACCGGTTGCATGCAGCAATCTGCGATGCCTGCGACGCCAGCACCTGCGAAAACCGGTGCAGTCGTCTTTCCAGCGTACGGCATTTAGGCAGAATTTCCATCAAAGCACCCGAACTGATCCGGTACGCCGACCCTGCAATCTGAACGATTACCCGCGCTGGGCTCGACTTAAAGCCTACGATCAATGGTAGTCCGACGAAGCCTTCTTTTCCGGTGAGTCCTACTTCCACGCTCTTTCCATCCTCCATAACATTCAGAACGGAAGCCAGACCGCTGTTCATGAAGTAGGTGTGTCGAATTGGAGCCCCAGCTTCGTTGAGAACATCGTGCGTCCTCAATGGCATGAAAACCAGATGCGAATAAACAGCTTGGCGCTCTCTGTCCGGCAAGTTGAGCAGAAGCTCGTTCTCTAAGATTTGTCCGTCTACCTCCGTGTCTCTGGGTTTGGGACGGACGTTACGCGGGCTCTTGGCCATCCATCAGCTCCTAAGCGGCTTAGTCTCGGATTGGCAAGGCAGCGCTCTGTCCGCGGACCAAGCGGCGTCCGCGATTGCTCCCATCCTGAGACCAGTCAGCAAACCCGCGATACTACGGCTGCGCAGGAGATCTGTCTGTACGATACGAAGCCCAAATGTGTGCGATATGGGACATACAAGAGCTCGGGCACAGAGTAGGCTTGTCCTGTCTCTTCTAGCACCTTTCCGCGACGCGCCCTTGGCTAACGGTTCCTGCGAAATCAGATGGCGTTAATCGCTGTGTGATGTGAAAGGAACCAGCCATGGCCCAGCTGCCCCGCGGTTTTCTGAACAAATCCGACGACACCGACAATGATCACCGCGAGATTGGCAACATCATTCTGCGCGGCCTCCCTCGAACCGAACGCGCCCAGATCTCTTCTTCGCTCGAGTTTGTCCGGCTAAGGCTTCATCAAGTGCTGCACGAAACCGGTGAGGTTATCAAGTCGGGATATTTCCTGAACGATGGAATGTCTTCCGTTCTGACTGTCCAGCCCGACGGAGAAAGCGTTGAAGTTGGTTTGATCGGCAAAGAAGGCTTCGTCGGCCTGCCCGTAATTTTTGGTTTTAAAACCAGCGCCCTCAGAATTATCACCCAAGGGGATGGAACCGCTTACCGTGTGGATGTCAGGGCCTTGCAGAACCTTCTGCCCCAGTGTCCCGTACTGCAGCGCCAGCTGCAACGCTATTCCATGATCCTCGGCATCCAGTCAACCCAGCTTGCCGCCTGCAACCGCCTGCATGACGTCGAGGAAAGATTGGCGCGATGGCTGCTTATGAGTCATGAGAGGATTGGCGGAAAGACTCTGCCTCTCACCCAGGAATTCCTCGCGCAGATGCTCGGAACCCGGCGCTCGACGGTCAGTGTGGCCGCCAGCATCCTTCAGAAGGCGGGAATGATTTCCTACACGCGCGGCAACGTAACTATTTTGAATAAAAACAAGCTCGAGGCCGCTACCTGCGATTGCTATCAGATCATCCGCCAGCAGCGAACTCGATGGCAGTCTGAAACCTCGTAGAATCTCCGCGGCGCGACCACGTTCCAGCCCCGCGCTCCTGGCGATGATTTTCTCCGTTCGCGGTCGCAAGCCGGTAACTTCAACTGGCAGACATCGCAGGCAACGCGGTTCATCAACCCGGAATCAAAACTTCGCCAACAATTCTGGGCGAAGGACTGAATCGTGAAACTTCCTTTTCTCCTCGGACGCTTCGTCTTCGGCGGATTCTTCCTCTATAGCGGAATCAATCATTTCATCCAACTAAGAGCAAAGAGAAATTGTACCTAACACTCTGCGGCATTTTTTCTTTACCAATCCCATCGGGTAAAACACGTAACATGCGACGGATATTGCCTTACAAAACGGCTCACACATACTTCATACTTCAATTCTCAACCCCGCGCGCGTAAACCGCTGCCCTCTTCCCGGCATCTATAGCATGGTCGGAAATTTTGCCAAGCGCCACTTCAATTTCCGGCAATTTTTTAAGGAGCGTCCTTTTTAAGGAGCGTCAATGTCGAACCCGCAAGGTACACATCCCAGCGCGCACGCTCTATCTCCACTCTCATCATTCGACTCGCTCAATAGTTTGTACGTCCCTCGCCAGACTTATGACAGCCGGGGGCGAGCAATTCCACAGGTCCGGAGGGGTTCCCAGGTGCGACTTTCCCAGGTGCGACAACAGAGCCAGTTTGGCCCAGATGCAATCTGGGGTCATTACAATAACTATCGCTCAAACGGCCTCGTCGGATCGGCGGTGGTGCACATCGTACTGTTGGCGTTGCTCGTGGGAAGTACGTTTTTGGGCCACAAAGTGGTGACAAAGGTTGAGCAGCACGAAACGGTAACGCTGATCGCTCCTTCGCCAGACTCTTATGCACTTCCCGTAGCGAAGAAGGTGGTTGGCGGCGGTGGTGGTGGTGGTGATCACGACCCATTGCCCGCGCCCAAAGGGAGATTGCCGAAGCTGGCGATGCAGCAGATTACTCCGCCTTCGATCGTCCTTCGAAACCCGCATCCGAAGCTCACTGCGGAGCCAACTGTCGTGGTGCCTCCGCAGGTGCGCGTGGCCCAAAATAACATGCCGAACTTGGGCCTTCCAACCGCTAGTGCCATGCCTTCTGCGCCTCCTTCGAATGGAACCGGCTCAGGTGGCGGGATTGGCTCAGGCTCAGGGGGCGGTGTAGGCGTTGGTCATGGGCCAGGAGTTGGCGCCGGGAGCGGTGGCGGCATCGGCGGAGGCGTCTTCAAAGTTGGCGGCGGTATTTCCGCTCCGCAACCAGTCTCTACGCCCGATCCCGAGTACACCGAGCAGGCTCGCATCGCCAAAACTCAGGGAACCTGCATCCTGTGGCTCATTGTGGATGACCAGGGCCGTCCGCGCGACATTCGCGTAGTCCGCGGCCTGGGCATGGGCCTGGACGCGAAAGCCATCGAGGCCGTCAAACAATGGAAGTTCCAGCCTTCCATGAAGGATGGTCGTCCGGTGAGTGTGCAGATCAGCGTTGAGGTTGGATTTAGGCTTTATTAAGAGCGAAGTCCAATCATTGGAACAGATTTGTCGCGGCCGGCCTGTTCAGGCCTGCCGCATTTTGTTTTTGATTTCTCGAAATTTCGCCGATGCAACCCCGGTTGTGATCAAAAGTTTCGGTAAACCTTTCGAAACAATTCCTCATCGCCGGTACAGCAAAACTCGCATTCAATTACAGGAGCGCCCTGATGGGACGCGGGTCGGCACTCCGCTACTCTCTGTTTCGACGCTGAATGTTCTCGAAGTTTTCCGGGAACAGCAAACACAGCGCAGCTAGATCGTAAGGAGACTAAAAGTGGCGACTTGCGTGATTTCCGCGACTGAATCAAGTTTGATCCCCGCCCGGACCGAAACCCAACGAGACGATTCCGAACGCAGTCTCGTTCAACGCGCGCAATGCGGCGACCAGGAGGCTTTCGCCACGCTCTTCAAATTGCATAAGAAGCGTGTCTACTCCGTTTGCCTCCAGATGACCAAGGATGTGGCTGACGCCGAAGACCTCACCCAGGAAGCCTTCCTGCAGGTCTTTCGCAACGTCAACTCCTTCCGCGGGGATTCGGCTTTCTCCACTTGGCTTTATCGCATCGCGGTAAACACCGTGCTTATGAAACTGCGCCGCCGTAAGACGCCGCCCATCCTCTCGCTGGACGAACCGGTCTCGGCCGAGTCTCCAACCCTCAAGCGCGATGTCGGCCGAGCCGATCCCAATCTCTCCGGAGCCGTTGACCGGATCGCTTTAAGCCGCGCCATCGAGGAACTTCCCGAGGGCTGCCGTCAGATCTTTGATCTCCACGAAGTTCAGGGACTTCAGCATCACGAAATCGCGTGCCAGCTCCGATGCTCGATCGGAAATTCGAAATCTCAGCTTCATAAGGCCAAGATGAAAATGCGCGACCTGCTGTTTCCGAAGACGGGCCATATCCGCCCATCCAAGTCCAATGCGAAGGTCTTGGCCAAGGGTTAAGAGGCCAAGTTTTTCGTGCGCCTCGGAAATGTGTTCGATGACGGTCGGTACGAAGATGACCGAGAGGAAGGAAAGTCAGTGGGACTGGGTGCGGTTCTAACGATTGGCGCGAAGAGTCAGGATTCTTCTCAAGATGGTGCCGGCTCCGTTGAGTTGCCGGAGAGTGGAAATTTTCTTGATATTCCGCTCGAGTGTGTTGAAGTGGCCGGGCGTTCCTTACTCGAACGCTTGACCGAGCGATTGGTCGCCATCGATGTCGAATGCGCGACGATTCTGGTGGACGCCAGGGTCTCCCCGCGCATTCCTCCTTTTCGGGATGAGTACCCCAACGTCAGCGTAAAAGTGGTGAGAGATCTCTACTCCGCAATCACGCAGGAATTAGCCGACTTCTCACAAAAAGGAATCGGGCACGCGTTCATCAACTCCGCCGAGGCCTACACAGAAACCGATCTTCTGGACCTTTTCTGCTTTCATCGCGAGGCGCGCCAGTCCGTCACGGGTACCTCCGACAAAGAAGGTCCGCTAAATCTATGGGTTGTCGATTGCGCCAGGGCGCAGCGCGGCGAGCTCGAAGGCTTTCTCCGTGACGCGCTCTATGACGCAGGGCGAGATGCGGCGCCCAGATATTTCATCCGCGAGTATGTATGCCGTCTCCTCCATCCCCGGGACTTGCGTCAACTTGCCGCCGACATCCTGCGCCGCAGCTGCGTTACCGGACCTTCCGGGAGGCAGATCAGGCCGGGTGTCTGGATGGATGACGGTGCTGACGTGCACCGTCGTGCGCGCATTGTCGCGCCGGCCTATGTCGGACGTGCATCTAAGGTAAAAGCGGACGCTTTAATAACGCGCTTCAGCGATATTGAAAGGGAGTGCTGCGTGGACAGCGGTACGGTTGTCGAGGACAGTTCCATCCTGGCCAACACCAGCGTTGGCATTTGTCTGGATCTGTGTCACGCCGTCGCCAGCGGTAACAAATTGTGGAATCTCGAGCGCGACGTACTGGTCGAAATTGCCGATCCCAGCGTCATGCGGTTTTCCTCAGCCCCTCGCAAGATCGCCGTCCCTGGCGGCGAACGCATCCAAGCATTGCAGCAAAACGTTGTTTTACAGAAACCACAAATGCCAGACACATGGCAATTCGATAACAATCTCATTCAGGAGTGACTTTCATGTATACCCGAGGCCCCGTAATTGTGATGGAGTTACCAGAAAAACTGAATCATGTGGAAGCGAAGACTTTCCTGAATGAGTTGCAGCCGCTCTTAGAGATGGATCATCCCAGCATCGTGCTGGACTGCTCGCAGATAAAACACATGGACAGCGCCGGAGTCGAAATGCTCCTCTATTGTCTGGAACAGGCCATGAAGCGCGATGGTGACTTGAAATTGGCCGCGGTATCGTCCGCCTCGGCGGTGATCATGGAACTCATGCGAGTTGATCGGCTCTTCGAAGTCTTTGAATCTACCGAGGAAGCCGTACGAAGTTTCCAACTTGTTGCCTCCGCGGCGAGTCTTCAGACGCAACCGTGGTATGCCGCACCACAGGGCCTTACAGATCTGAAAGCTGCCAGCTAAATCTCCTTCACGCGGCGGCAGGGAGTACCCATGGAAATATGGAATAAAGTCGTCGAACGAACCGCATGGAGTGGGGTGCTTCTCTGTGCGGTAACTGCGGCTGTGTCGGCAGCGGCCGCCCAACAGACTTCTACGCCGGAGCCATCCCCCAACATCATTCAGCTTCCCGATAGCCCTGGCGCCACGCTTGCGAGATTACAAACGCCAGAGCCGCCGCAAGCCGCTGCCGGACAAACTCCGGGTGCGCCCGTTTCAACCGAGCCTCCTTCGGATCAAGATCCGCGGAATCAGCAAGACCGGCAGCTCCAGGCGCCGCAGTCCCAACCGCAGCCGCCCCCGCAAAAGCCGGTGGGAACCGCTGCGGCCGAGCCTGCGCATGCTGGTGGAATCGCGGCATCGCAGCCCGCCGGCGTCGCTGTCGCGCCAGTCAAGCAGCGCCGCACGCGGACCATCGTGATCAGGACTGCGGCAATTATCGGAGCCGGCGTCGCCGTGGGATCAGTGGTCGCCTTGACCGCTGGGACTTCCAGCAAGCCTCCGGGGGCCCATTAGAAGCTTGTTTGTCGACTGCCGTGCGTGCGGCGCACTTAGCGCATTCGGGAGCGGACTGCTTGTGACGATTGTCAGTTTTTCCGGAATCGACGGGGCTGGTAAGAGCACACAAATCTCCGGTCTCGAAGACTGGCTTCATCGTTCTGCCCTTCGCACCAGACTCGTCACTTTCTGGGATGACGTGGTTTGCTTCTCCCGCTATCGGGAATTCTTGAGTTTTAAGGCCTTCAAAGGAGATCGCGGCGTGGGAAGCCCGGAGAAGCCTTTGCACCGGCGCGACAAAAACGTAAGTTCCTGGCCTCTCACCCTGATGCGTTTTGGACTCTACTTCGCCGACGCACTGAGTCTTTGCCTGACCGTCCGCAAGGCGAGAAAGAGCCACGTGGATGTCCTTATCTTCGACCGCTATATTTATGACGAACTCGCGAATCTCCCGCTCACCCATAAATCCGCGAGACTGTTTGCCTGGCTCGTGCTCAAGCTTGTCCCCCAGCCTGACATCGCCTACCTGATCGATGCCGATCCGGTTGCGGCGCAGACCCGGAAACCCGAGTATCCTCTGGACTTCGTTCGTCGCAATCGCGAAGCCTATTTTCGCCTCGCCCAGCTAGCTGGCAATATCACGGTCGTCGAGCCGGATTCGATCGACGCAATGAAGACCAGAATCAGAGTCGAAATGTTGCAAAAACTCGTGCCACCGGACCCCAACACCGCAGCCCGCCGATCACCCGTTTCCGCTCCAACCCCAGCCAACATCTCGTCCCGTGAACTCATCGAACCTTGACGGTCCAGGGACGGATGGTCCAGGGACGGATGGTCCAGCGATGATCCTCAAACCTTGACGGGTCGTTCCGGATCGATTTGGGGTCGGAGAGCGAATGAAAATTTGTTTGGTTACAACTTTTCCACCCAGCAAGGGTGGACTCAGCGAATACGGACTGCACATCGCGAACGAGCTGCAAAGAAATCCCTTTATTCGTCTTACTGTTCTCGCTGATACCACTACCTCTCCCGAACCCGAGCTGGAAGGTTTCGCGGTGGAGCGGTGCTGGTCATTCAACGAAGCTTCGAGCCCCGCCCGCATTCTTAATGCGATCCGCAAACAGAAGCCCGACGTCGTCTGGTTCAACCTCCTCTTCAGCACCTTCGGCCACAATCCGCTAATCGCCTTCGCAGGACTTCTCACTCCACTCTTGTCGCGTCTGAGTGGTTGCTACACCCACGTCACGCTGCACCATCTGATGGATACCGTAAACCTCCAGGATGCCGGAGTTCGCTACACTCGTACCTACCGGCTGGCGGGCGCCGTGGCCACGCGCATGCTCCTCCTTTCAAATTCCGTATCCGTGCTCATGCCCGGATATCGCAAAATCCTGCACGAAAAATACGGTCGCGATAATGTGCACCTCCGCTCGCACGGCATCCTTTCCAGGGAACCCGAATGCCCGGATTCAACCCGCCGTGGAAATCCCGAGCACCGCATTCTCGCCTTCGGCAAATGGGGAACGTACAAGCGCCTGGAATTAATGATTGAGGCTTTCCAATATGTAGTGGAGGCCTTGCCGAACGCCAGATTGATAGTCGGAGGAGGGAACCATCCCCACTCCCCGGGCTACGTAGAGTCAATGAAAAAGAAGTGTGAGACCAATCCGCATATCGAATTCACCGGCTACGTCCATGAGGATGGGTTACCTGACCTGTTCCAATCTTCTTCTGTCGCCGTTATGCCCTACTCGTCGTCCACCGGCTGCAGCGGAGTCGCTCACCTGGCCTGCGCCTACGGCGTTCCTATCGTTTGCGCGGACCTCGAGGATTTTCGCCAGATGTCCGATGGTGAAGGGATGGCGATCGAGTTTTACAAACCCGGCGACGCCAAAGATCTGGCCGCTTGCCTGATTCGTTTTTTATCGGATCCTGTCCGGCAACAAGAGATGGCAGAGCAGAATTTTTCCGCAGCTCTTCGCATGACCATGCCGAACATCGTTCTGAAATACCTCCGCCATTTCGAATTGGAGCAGAGGACGATCGCTTTGCGGCACGTAACCAGATTCCGCAGGCTGCCGAGTTGGGTCCCGTCGAAATCGTTCTTGTTAAGATTGATGACCGGCAAGTCTCTGGGTTGGGTTCATCGCTCTGCCCTCCACCGCCCATCGCCGCGTCCCGAGAATAACCAGCTTCTATTGAACGATGATGTTGACGGTAGTCGAAAGATTGCTGGCACTCGAACTCCCATTAATGGTAACGGAGTAAGTGGCCGAAGCAGGAACGGCGGCGCTGACACCCTGAGCATTTCGCGCGCTCCCGCAAGAAGCTCCAATCATTCCCAGGCAGAGAACGCCGCCGAGGGCGAGCGCCTGCATCCCGCGCTGGCGCGCCCCCTTCTTCCGAAAGCCGAAGCTGACCAGTCCGAAGGGCAGTAACCAACTCGCGTACATGGGAACAAATTTCCTGGGCTCAGGCAGATTCCTGGCAGCCGCTGTCGTCGTAGAAATTGTCAGCGTCGAAGTTGCGCCGCCGGAGCCAGGAGTAATTATCGCGGGATAAAAAGAACAGCTCAACGTATTCGGAATGCCGCTACAACTCAGCGAGATCGGGTCAGTGAATGATCCCGATTGCGGTGTTGCCGCAACCGTCAGACTTCCCGCCATTCCCGCCGGAATCGTTAACGACCCGGGCGACGCGCTGAACGTCATAGTCGGTGTCGGCTGCACTGTAAGGCAACTTGCCGCATAGCTGGTGGCCGGGGTGATCTGGTTCGCCAGACTCGGCTTGCCGATGGCCTGCACAAATAGTTGGTAGCTTCCATTTGGAATCGGAAATCCACAAAGATTCAGCGAGTGGATTCCGCTCGCAATCTCCGTCAGCGGCATCAGGTTCTGACCATCCGAGCTGATATACACCGTGTAGTGATCGACCGTGCTCTCGTCGCCGCTGAGCGTCCACTGCAAAGAATTAGCCGCTACGGCGCCGGAAAGCGTCACACAGTTGTCAATCCCCGATTCGATCTCTGAACCCTCTTCATAATCGTTCCACGTGACCAGTTGAAGATAGGGCAGCGGTTTCCCTGCGCTGTAAATACTGTTCACTTTGGAGAATGTTTCCAGCCAGGTCTGGCCGCATTGCTGGCCCATGATGCGGTTCGATCCCCACGCTGCCAGAGTATCGTTGAATCCTTTATAAGCGGCGCCGAGCGTTTGTTCGCTGGGATGCGAAATTCCCGTATCGTAAAAGCTGGCCAGATAGCTCATTCCATAGTCGGTAGTTGTCGGCATCACCCACGAATAACTGCCATCGCTAAGCACGTGGGTAAATCCGTCATTGTTCTGAAAAATAAATGCGGGATGCGTGCTCAACGCCCCATTAGCCGCATTCCAGTCGACCGAAGGATAGGAAAGATCGACGTTGAAATTAGTAACCACCGGCTGTCCCTCGATCGTCATGTAAGCCGGCGAAATAAAGTAGGTCTTTTCGATGTACTGCAGATCGCTGATCAAGGCCTGTTGCGGCGAACATCCCGAACAGGAGTACCACTCGATCGCTCCCTGATCGATCATGATCGCGAATGTGAATCCGGGATGGCTCTCCGCTTGCGCCATCACCAATTGTGTCGCCTGATCGATGGAATTGTTCTGTCCGTACCAATCGATGATCACTCCATCGATTCCACGGCTCACCATGTCGTCAATCTGACTCTGCACCTGCGCCGCATCCGTGGAGCTGTAGCCTACATTCATGTGGTTCGATCCCCCGAACCACAACAGCAGATGGGCATAAATCTTCGTCGTCGCCCCCGGGTAAAGCAGAGTGTGAACGTCAATCTTGCTTATGTTTCCCGCGCCTCGATTGTTATTCGATTGAGTCGCAAAGCCATTTGCCGCGCTAGTGTTGTTGGAAGTCTGGGCTGCCAGAGTTGTGGTGGGTACGACGTAAGAGGAGCTGGCCAGACTGAAGGTCGATACAGCCAGGAGTGTGACCGCAACCACCAAATGCTTACCGCGCATCGGTCCTCAGGGGCGGAGTAGAGCCGAGGATCTTGCTTCGGATCTTGGACCAGCACAGGGAAAGGCACGCCCGCCTTTAAATTTCCCCACAACTGGGATCTGTCTATCTGGGATCTGCGGTCAGCTTAGGCGGGACAGCGAATAAGAGACAGATAACCTTGGTAGGAGCCCTTTTGGTCAGCTAGGGGCTCTGTTGGTCAGGGGTGTATGCAGAGTTGCTCGTAACGATCGTAACGTCGACGGCTCGCGAACGATCCGGGACACCTGTGCCGTCCGCCTCGCGGCTATCGGGAGCCGCTCGCCTTCCACGCCTTCAGTTGCCAAGCTCCGTGAAATTAACCTTTTGGATGTATTCAGTGATCGTTGCTGACTTCTTCGTGCCGCTGATATCAAGCTGGAAGTTTAGGCCGCTGTTATTGGACCAGTTGGCTGGCATCGGCCCCGCGGGTTCCTTCGTTCCGAACGCGGTGTAAACTTCGTCGATCCCCAGCATGTCGTAAAACATGCAAGGATTGCCTTCGCAGCTGGTGTCGCCGCCCACGCGGTGTACCCACCATTGAATGTGATGCCAGCCGGAAACGTTCATCTGGCACGCTCTCGAGGTGTCGAGCCATTGCCCGTGGAACTGATCCCAGATCTGCCACTGCCCCCCAATGACGCACTCACTTCCCCACATGAACTCGTAAGGAGTCAGGAATTGAAAAATATCGTACTCCAGCGCCTGGTATGCACCGTCGTTTATGTTACTCGGGAGATAGATCCAGAAGTCGCTTTGGAAGTAGGTCGCCGATGTCGACCCCACTTTGTTCCACACCAGGAAATTCGTCCATGCCGGGCCCGTGACCGAAAGCTCAAGCGAGTCCGGAGGCCACTTGCTTCCGGTCTCCGCTATGACCACTTTCGTCGGAATCCCTGACCCGCCCGGTTGGCACGTTGGCAGGACGCACGGATTCCACAACGGCAGATTTGTCTCCAGGCCCATGTTGAAGGTTTGCGCCTGAGCCGTCCCCAGAGTTAGAAACCCCAGAGTTAGAAACAAAATTACAAATAGCGTCACCAGACACAGTCTTCCTGCATTCGTCATTCTTGCTCCTTCACGGACTTATCGGGCAGTCCAGAGGAAGCAGGTTTTACGCTGGAGTCGGCACTCTGAGATGCTGACCTACCGTCGCTCAATTGGTTTGTGGATGTCAGTGCCATCTGGCCTGAGAGCCAGTGACCGATGTCACCAGGAAGAGGAAATCTTCGGTAGCGGTTTGAACTTGTTTTGAAGGGTGTGCCGCTTCAGCCGCGCCGTAAGTGTCGCAAAATCAATCTTGGCTTTAGCCGCTGAGGGACGTATCTTTCTGTTTCAAACCCACTACCTGTTTCAAACCCACTACCAAAACTTTCCGCGCCAACGTTTTATTTCGGATCGCTCACCCTCGGCGCCTCGTTACCTCGAATTGACCGTCAGGCTGCGGGCCACGTACCGCGTCCCATCGAAGTTAGCGACGGCGGTTACGTCGGCTCCAGGGCGCAGCCGATCATCTACCGTGACCATCGCAGGATCCAGGTAGATCTCATAGGTCTTGCGGTCCGTGCTGGAGGTCAACACCAGAAGCCCAATATGCAGATCCAGAGATGCGACCATGCCCCCAAATGTAAAGCTGCTTCCAGGCTCGGCAAGAATCAAAACCTTCTGCGCATCGCGGGCGTCTTTTTGAGACGCGAAATCGACCTCGACCAGCGTTCCCGGAACAAGCTGGCTCGCCGCTGCCGCATGCCCTCCCTGTACCACTTGAGTGTGCGATGTCAGA
>Ga0210389_10000432_pt1 | contig 39099 bp, 33 predicted proteins | sample IncBWH28OmetaG_FD_160127 | JGI IMG/M metagenome (GOLD analysis project Ga0210389, IMG submission 160127) | Forest soil microbial communities from Barre Woods Harvard Forest LTER site, Petersham, Massachusetts, United States - Inc-BW-H-28-O ... | reverse complement strand
GTTCTCGGATCTGCAGCAATTTCCCTGGATCGCGCGGATCAACAGCTGGCTGCAGGCGCACGCGGATATTTCCGCGGAGCAGGTGCAATCCTGGCTGGTGTCCGGAACGCGCGAGGTGATGCAGCGCGCCGCGAGTTTGGGCGGCTCGTTTTTCCTGGGCGCGCTCGGATCGCTGCTGGCATTCGCGATCATGCTGTTTCTGCTGTTTTTCTTTCTGCGCGACGGCGACGCCATGATCGCACGGGCCAGGCGGCTGATCCCGATGGCCGAAGACCGCAAGGAACGGCTGTTCACTCAGCTGAGCGCCGTCACCCGCGCCATCGTGTACGGCACCACGGTGACCGCATTGCTGCAGGGGCTGTTCATCGCCATCGGCTTTGCCATCGTCGGGCTGCCCTCGCCGGTGGTGTTCGGGGTGCTGGCGGCGCTCTTGTCCTTGCTGCCGGTGGGCGGTTCGGCCTTTGTGTGGGTACCGGCCGTGATCTGGCTGTTCTTCGAAAAGCACTGGGGCGGGGGCATCTTTTTGTTGGTGTGGGGCGCTGGTTTGAGCGGTCTCGACAATGTCGTGCGGCCCCTGCTCATCTCCGGCCGGGCGCGCATCTCGGCCCTGGCCGTATTTGTCGGCGTCCTGGGCGGGATCCCGGCGTTTGGGGCCATCGGCGTCATTGCCGGCCCCGTGGTACTTTCCCTGGTGCTCGCCCTCATTGAATTTGCTGAAGAAAGCAGCCCGAAAATCTCTTAAAACGCAAGCGGATGATTGGGGCGGACGTGCAGTACAATCCGCGCCCTTATGGATGTTTCACACCTTCTCGACGGCCTCAACGAGGCCCAGCGGCAAGCCGTCGCCTCGCCCTTGGGGTCAGCGCTGGTACTCGCGGGCGCCGGCAGCGGCAAGACGCGGGTATTGGTCCATCGGGTCGCGTGGCTGATCCAGGTCGAGGGGGCATCGCCCAACAGCATCCTGGCCGTCACCTTCACCAACAAGGCAGCCGCCGAGATGCGCAGCCGCATCGAAGCCTTGCTGGGCGTGCCGAGCGGCGCCATGTGGCTGGGGACCTTTCACGGGCTGGCGCACCGGCTGCTGCGCATCCATTGGCGCGAAGCCGGATTGCCGCAGAGCTTTCAGATCCTGGATTCCGAGGATCAGGCGCGCGTGCTGCGCAAAGTCCTGAAGGCGCTCGACCTTGACGAGACGCGTTGGATTCCACGTGAAATCCTCTGGTTCATCAACGCGCAGAAGGACGAAGGCCACCGGCCCAAGCACATCAAGGATGATGGCGACCCGACCCGGCGCCAATTGATCAAAATCTATCAAGCGTATGAAGAAGCCTGCCAGCGAGCGGGCGTGGTGGATTTCGCGGAACTGCTGCTGCGCGCCTACGAACTGTGGCGCGACAACTTAGGCCTGCTGCAGCACTACCGGACGCGCTTCCAGCATGTGCTGGTGGACGAGTTCCAGGACACCAATGCCATTCAATACAAGTGGCTCATGCTGCTGACCGCCCAGGGCGGCAAGCCGTTCGTGGTGGGAGATGACGATCAATGTCTCGCAGCCGGGACTTTAGTGACGATGGGCGACGGCGCGAAGCGCGCCATCGAGTCCATCGTCCCCGGCGATTCCGTTCTGTCGAACTACGGCGGCGGGGACCTGCGCCCGGCCCGCGTGACCGAGTGCTTCGCGAAGCGGCGCCGGGGGCAGCTCGTGTGCGTGCATCTGCGCTCCGGCGCCGTCGTCAAGAGCACACCCGAGCACGTGCACTTCGCCGGCTACGTGCTCGGCGAGACACCCCAGACCTATTTCTTGTACCTGATGCACAAGGAAGGTGTGGGCTACCGGCTCGGCACGTCGCAGGTATACACCGAAGGTCAGGCGCGGCCCATGGTGGGCTTCAAGCAACGCTGCCTCCAGGAGCATGCCGACGCGCTGTGGATCGTCCGCACCCATGCCAGCGAGAACGAAGCGCGCATCGACGAGGTGGTGACGTCGCTGCGGTTCGGCCTGCCAATCACGCTGGTATCCGCCGAACGGCTGCTTGAAGAAGTGGGTCTGGACATCGACCGGCCGCACCACCAGCCACAGGGCCGCAATTCCAACCGTCGCAACATCGTCATCACGCTGTGCGGCGACCGGCGCGGCGGCACACCGATGCACCGTATTTCCGTGGTGGGCGTTTCGCCCAAGGATCGCGCCGTCCTCGAGGCCATGCGTCTTTCGGTCCGTGCCGCCAAAGCGCGTTCGGTAAGTTGGCGCTTCGAGACGGTGCGCGCCGACTTCGGCGAACTGATGTCGATTGCACGCGCCATCCGCGAGCGGCTCGACGGCCGCTACGTGCTTCACGGACACATGCTGGAGAAGTCATTGCCCTTCACCACGGCGGCGAGCATCCGCAGCGGCATGGTCATGGTGGTTGATTCCGGGCGGTTCGACGTGGTGGAGCGCATCGCGTACGAGACCCACGATGCGGAAGTCTACGACATCAACGTCGAGCGCACCCATAACTTCATCGCCGGCGGCATCGTCACGCACAATTCGATTTATCGCTGGCGAGGCGCGCGCGTCGAGAACCTGAATCAATTCCGCCGCGATTTTCCCCAGGCGGTGCTCTACAAGCTGGAGCAAAACTACCGATCCACGGGAACGATTTTGAAGGCCGCCAATGCGTTGATCGCCAACAACGCGGGCCGGCTTGGCAAGACGCTGTGGACCAGCGGCGAGGATGGCGAGCGGGTCAAGCTCTACGCCGCCTTCAATGAGCGCGACGAGGCGGATTTCGTGGTCAACCGCATTCGCGAATGGGTGGCGCGCGGCGGCGCGCGGCGCGAGGTCGCGGTGCTGTATCGGTCCAATGCGCAGTCGCGGGTCTTCGAAGAAGCGTTCCTGAATGCGCGCATGCCCTACCGGGTGTATGGGGGTCTGCGCTTCTTCGAGCGTGCCGAAATCAAGGATGCCCTGGCGTACCTGCGGCTCATCGCGAGCCGCGCCGACGACACCTCGTTTGAACGGGTCGTGAACCTGCCGGTGCGCGGCATCGGCGCCAAAACCATGGATCTGGTGCGCGACGGCGCGCGCGCGAACGCCACCTCGTTGTGGAACAGCGCCATCGCGTGCGCGCAGAGCGTGCTGCCGGCACGCGCGGCGCAGGCCTTGCAGTCCTTCATGGATCTGATCGACAAACTCGCGCGCGAAGTCAACGGCCTGGAGCTTCACGAGCAGGTCGACCATATCATTCAGATGAGCGGGCTCATCGAACACTATAAGAAAGAAAAGGGCGAACGCGGCGAGGGCCGGATCGAGAACCTGCTGGAACTCGTCAGCGCAGCCCGCGGCTTCTCGCCGGAGACCGAGGCGGAAACCGAACTCTCGCCGCTCGAGTCCTTTCTCGCGCACGCGGTGCTCGAGTCCGGCGAGGGTCAGGCGGACCCGTACGATGACTGTGTGCAAATGATGACGCTGCACTCGGCCAAGGGACTGGAGTTTCCGGTGGTGTTTCTCGCGGGCATGGAAGACGGGCTGTTTCCGCATCAGCGCTCGGTGGCCGATCTCGCCGGATTGGAGGAAGAGCGCCGGCTCTGCTATGTCGGCGCCACGCGCGCCATGCGCCAGCTCTACATCACCTATGCGGAACAGCGCCGCCTCTATGGCGTCGATACCTATGGCCAGCCGTCGCGCTTCATCGGCGAATTGCCGCCGGACCTCATCGAAGAGATCCGGCCGCGATTGCAGGTGTCCCGTCCGGTGTTCGTGAAGCGCAGCAGCACGCTGGATGAGACCCCCGCCGCCGGGATGCGCATGGGCAGCCGCGTCCGGCATTCCAAGTTCGGGGACGGCGTGGTCCTGAATTTCGAAGGCAATGGACCGCATGCCCGCATTCAGGTCAATTTCGAGCGGCAGGGCACGAAGTGGCTGATGCTGTCATACGCCAATCTCGAGGTCGTGTAGAGTAATGGGAAATACTTCGACAGGCTCCTGGCTGTGAAAATCATCATTTTGGGTGCCGGACAAGTGGGGCGCACGGCCGCGTATCACCTCTCTCGCGAGGAAGCGAACGATGTGACCGTCGTCGACCACAATGACGAGATCCTGCGCGATCTTCAGGATCGGCTCGATATCCGCACCGTCAACGGCAATGGGTCGAGCCCGCGTATTCTCGAAGCCGCCGGCATTGCCACCACCGACATTCTGGTGGCGCTGACCAGCAGCGATGAAGTCAACATGCTGGCCTGCCAGATCGCCTGGACCCTGTATCGCACGCCGAAGAAAATCGCGCGCGTGCGCTCCGCCGATTTCACCGAACGAGACCGGCTGTTCAGCGAAAACGGCGTGGCCGTGGACGTCTGGATCAGTCCGGAACAATTGGTGACGGAATATGTGGCCCGCCTGATCCGCTATCCCGGCGCCCTGCAGGTGCTGGATTTCGCCGACGGCCGGGTGCGCCTGGTCGGCATACGCGCGCTGCAGGGCGGCCCGCTCGTGGGTCAAACCTTGAGCACCCTGCGCAAACATATTCCCTCGGCCGACGCGCGCGTCGCGGCCATCTACCGCGCGGGCAAGAGCGTCAAACCGGAAGGCACCACGGTCATCGAAGACGGCGATGAGGTGTTTTTCCTGGCCGCCCGCGAGAACATCCGCGTGGTGATGAAAGAATTGCGCCGCGAAGAGGCGCCCGCGCGGCGGGTGGTGATCGCGGGCGGCGGCAACATCGGGCTGCGTCTCGCCATCGAACTGGAGGGCAAGAACCAGGTGAAGCTCATCGAGCGCGACAGCAAACGCGCGCGCCGCGTGTCCGAGCAGCTGAAGAGCACCACGGTGCTGCACGGCGACGCGGCCGACGAGGAATTGCTGCTCGAGGAGAACATCGACAGCGCGGATATCTTCGCGGCGCTGACGAATTCCGAGGAAGCGAATATTTTATCGGCCATGCTCGCCAAGCGCCTGGGGGCGCACAAGGTCATGGCGCTGATCAACAAGCCCTCTTATGCGGAGCTGATCGAAAGCGGCTCCATCGACGTGGCGATATCGCCGCAGACCGTGACGATCGGGTCGCTGCTCGCCCACGTGCGGCGCGGCGACGTGGTGCGTGTGCATTCGCTGCGCCGCGGCGCGGCCGAGGCGCTCGAGGTGGTGGTGCATGGCGATGCCGACAGCTCCAAGGTGATCGGCCGGCGCATCGAGGATATTTCGCTGCCCGAAGGTACGACACTGGGCGCGGTGGTTCGAGGCGATGAGGTCATCATTGCGCACCACGACACCACCGTGCAGCCAGATGATCACTTGATTCTGTTCCTGACCGATCGCCGCCACATCGAAGCGGTCGAAAAACTCTTCCAAGGCTCCGCCTCCTTTCTGTGAAAGACATTTTACTGCCGGTCGCCCACATATTCGCCCTCGTCATGATGGTGTTCGCGGCGACCATGCTGGCGCCGTTGATCCTGGCGATCTGGGGACTGGATGAAGCCTTGCGCTCCTTCATCATTTCCGCCTTGGCGACTTTCGTTCTCGGCGCGCTGTTGTGGCTCGCCACGCGGCGCTTCAAGCGCGAGTTGAAAACCCGCGACGGCTTGATGCTGGTCGCGCTCACCTGGGTGGCATTGCCGGCGGTGGCCGGTTTTCCCCTGTGGAACTACCTGCCCATCAATTTCACCGACGCCTATTTCGAGGCCGCCTCCGGGCTGACCACGACCGGCGGCACGGTCTTGTCCGGACTCGAGTTCCTGCCGCGATCCATCAACCTGTGGCGCCATCTTTTGAGCTGGCTGGGAGGCATGGGCATCATCGTCCTGGCGGTGGCGATCCTGCCCTTGCTCGGCGTCGGCGGCATGCAAATCTACCGCGCCGAAATGCCCGGGCCGATGAAGGACAGCAAGCTCACGCCGCGCATCGGGCAGACCGCGAAACTACTGTGGGCGGTCTACACCGGATTGACGGCCGTGTGCATCGTCTGCTTGAGATTTGCGGGAATGAACTGGTTCGACGCCTTCTGCCACGGCTTCTCCGCGCTGTCGCTCGGCGGCTTTTCAACGTACGACGCCAGCATCGGCCATTTCAATTCTCTGCCCATCGAGTTGGTGTTGACCGCCTTTTCGATTTTGGCCGCGCTCAATTTCGCCACGCACTTTCTTGCCTGGAGCCAGCGCGGCGTCAGGGCGTACTTCCGCGATGCCGAAGCGAAGGCAATTTTGGGGGTGCTGGCCGGCAGCTGCATCTTCATATCGCTTTTCTTGTTCTACAAGGGCACCTACCCCGACTATCCCTCGGCTTTGCGCAACACCCTGTTCAATGTAGTCTCGATCGCCACCGACAGCGGCTTGCACACCCAAGACTATTCGCGCTGGCCGATATTCGCTCCCATGTGGATGATATTCCTGAGCTGCATCGTCGCGAGCTCGGGATCCACCGGCGGCGGCATCAAAATGATCCGCACGCTGGTGCTCGCCAAACAGGCACATCGCGAATTGAATCAGCTGGTGCACCCCAACATGGTGCGGCCGCTCAAAGTAGGCGGCACGGTGATCGCGAATCGCGTGGTATTCGCGGTGCTGGCCTTCGTATTCCTGTATTTCATGAGCATCGTGACGCTGATTTTCCTGCAGCTGGCGAGCGGTTTGGATTTCATCACGTCCTTCTCCGCCATCATCGCCTGCATCAACAACGCCGGCCCTGGCCTGGGATTGGTGGGGCCGGGCAGCAACTATGGCGTGCTCACGGATTTTCAGACCTGGGTGTGCTCCGCGGCGATGCTCTTGGGAAGGCTCGAAGTGTTTACCATCCTGGTGTTGTTCACGCCCACGTTGTGGCGCAAGTAAATCAGATCATCGTCGAGAGGAACTGAGTTGCTGCGATTGGCGTGAGTGTCAGTGAATTCGCGCAAGGAACGCATCGATGGTCTCGACGCATTCCGGCTCGTCCAGCAAGGGCACGTGCCCGCGCTGCGCCACTTCGAGCTGAACGAGCTCGGGGTTCTCCGCCTTCATTTTGGCAAAGGTGGCGGCGCTCAAGATGTCGGATTGCGCGCCGCGGATGGCCAGCATCGGTATGCCGCGCAATGCCGTCCAGAACGGCCACAGGGTCGCCGTCGCGGCGGGTGCCGCTCGCAGCATCTCGCCAATCATGGGATCGGCATCGACGGTGACAGCGCCGTTTTCATCTTCTCGATAGCCGCGGCGCGCGAGCGAGGCCCATCGCTCGGCGGAAAGATTCGGCCACGCGGCGCCGAACATGGATTTGGTCTGGGCGATGGCGTCGTCCCAGCTCCTGGGCGGCGGCAGCCGGCCGGCGTAACCCTTGATGCGCTCCAGTCCCACCGGATCGACTTCCGGCCCCATGTCGTTCAACACGATGGCGGCGACGCGGTCCCGATAGCCGGCGGCCATCATCATCGCCAACATACCGCCCATCGACGTGCCGATCACCGTCACTCTGCGCGCGCCAACGGCGTCGAGCAGACCGATGATGTCTTGAAGATAGATTGCCGGTTGATAATTCTGTGGGTTGGGGTCTCGCGCGGAGCGCCCCCGTCCGCGCACGTCCGGAACGATGACCCGCGCGCGGCGCTGCAAATGCGGAGCGAGATCTTCGAAGTCGCGGCTGTTGCGCGTCAGGCCGTGCAGGCATAAAACCGATGCCGCCCCCGCGGGGCCCTCATAAACTCGTGAGTAGAGGCGCAGTCCATCGTGACTGGTCCAGTAGCTTTCCGTATAAGTCGCGGGCAATTCAACTCCTCAGTAAACCAGATCTTTAAGTTCCTGCCGCAGTTCGCGCTTCAGCACCTTGCCGTTGGCGTTCCGGGGCAGCGTCGCGCGGCAGACGATACCGCGTATCCGTTGCTGCTTTCCCAGCCGGGCATTGGTCCACTCGACGAGCAGCTCGGCGCTCAACTCGGCCGCAGCCCTTGGCACTACCACCGCGACCGGAGTCTCTCCCCATTGCACGCTGCGCACGCCCACCACCGCAACATCGGACACGTGCGGATGCAGGCGCATGACTGCTTCGATGTCCGCGGGATAGATATTCTGGCCGCCGGACAGGATCATATCTTTCTTGCGGTCCACGATGTAGAGAAAGCCGTCATCGTCCAACCTGCCCAAGTCTCCGGTTCGCAGCCAGCGCCGCCCTTCGCCGTCCGTCCAGGTTGCCTCGCTGCTCGCGGCGTCGTTGCGATAATAGCCCGACATCAGAAGCGGTCCGAAACCGACTATTTCGCCGGTCCGGCCGACGGGCAATTCGGCATCGTCCTCGCCGATGATGCGCAGGTCCGTGCCGAGAAACGGCTTGCCGACGGACTCGATTTTTGCCGAGAAGTCCTCCGGCGACAGCACGGTGCAGAATCCTTCGGTAAGTCCATAAAGCTCTATGAGCCGGCAGCGAAAGCGCGCGGGAAACGCTCGCTTGATATCGATGGGCAAGGGCGAGCCGCAGCACATCAGCGTGTCGAGACTCGATAGATCGTGGCGTTCGAGGCCGGGCGCGGCCAGGAGTCTCTCGAGCTGGAGCGGCACGAAGGTTCCGTGGCTCACCTTTTCGCGAGCCATCAGCTCAATTGCGGCCGCCGCCGTAAATGCCGGCATCACCAGCATCGTGCCGCCGACCAGCGCCGTGCAAAGCATCGCAACCCAGGTGATGTTCGAGAACAGCCCCAATGAACAGAGGGTCACGCAGTCGCTGCGGTAGCGCAGCTGCAGGGCGAGATCGACCGCCCAATGCATCCGGCAGGCATGTGTGTGCACGATGCCCTTCGGCGCTCCGGTCGTCCCTGAGCTGTAAATGATATTGCATTCCTGATCGCCGCAGACCCGGTCATTCCATTCTGGGGACTGGGTTTGCAGCCAATGCTCAAAATCGCTCCAACCGCGGCCGGCCGCACGCAGGCCGACGCGCTCGGCCCGCGCCGCCGCCTCGCAGGTCGCGAGCAGCGAGTCGATGCGATCGCAGTGCCGGCCCGAGGCGAACACGGCGCGTGCTGCCGCGTTCTCGATCATGCCCGCCACCGCCCCGTCCGCAATGGAAATATTCAGAGGCACCGCAACGCAGCCTGCTCGCAAAATCCCGAACAGCGTGAGGACCATTTCGAGGCTGTTGTCCATCAGCAAGGCAACCCGGTCGCCTGGCCGCAGGCCGAGACCCTTCAGGCCGTTGGCGGCCCGGGCGGTGTCGCGTTCGAATTCCCTCCAGGTGAGGCGCCGCTCACCCTCGATGAGCGCCGTGCGCGCGCCGCGCCACTTCCCGTGCAGCGCCATCAAGTCCGGCAACAGCCGGACTGAGCCCGGGAACCAGCTCACCGCCATCCCCCGCTAGTAGTGGTACTGCACGGTCGCCTGGTACGTGCGCGGCGGTCCGTAGAATCCTATCTGACTGACATTGGCCAGCAGTCCCGTTCCCGTGCCGCCGAAGTCATAGCCCGCTACTCGATACCAGCGGTCGAGCAGGTTCTTGCCGTCCAGCGAGAAACGCCATGCGCCGCTCGAGGTGGTGAAGGCCAACCCAGCCTCGAGAAGCCCATAAGCCGGCTGATCCGTGACGCTCGCCGTGGTATTCGCCACTTTCGTGAAGCTGCGCCAGTCCCAACCGACGCGTGCCAACAAGGGCCCCGCGGGGAGTTGCCAGGTGTAGGCCACTTTCGTGGCCACCGTCCAGGCCGGTGCGTTGATCGGCCGGTTTTCGTCGGCGATATTCTGCGGCGGCGAGTTCGGTGTGCAGCCCGGAGTCAATGCGGTGCAGCCGATCAGGAAATCTTCGTAGTAGGAATCGAGATAGCCCACATTGAACCCGACGGTCAGCGCCCGGATGGGGCGCCACGCGGACTCTATTTCCACGCCTCGATTGATCTGCTTGCCTGCATTCAACACGGCAGTGACGTTTTGCGGTACGCCACCGGTCTCGACGAATTGCTGCACGCCGATTTGCGCGTTCTTGTAAGGATCGTAGAACAGCGCCAGGTTCAGCTGCACCGTGTCATCGAGCAGCGTCGATTTCAACCCCACTTCGAAATTGTCCGCCGTTTCCGAGTCGTAGCCGTTTTCGGTCTGCGGGTAGACGGATGCGTTGCCGCGCATGTCGAATCCGCCGCTCTTGAAGCCCCGGCTGTACGAGAAATAGGTCATGACCTGCGGCGTAAGATGGTAGTCGAGGCCCAGGCGCGGGGAGACGTTCGAGAACGTGCGGCTGTTCGTATAGTCCGTGAGAATACCGGCCGCGGGCGTCGGGAAAAGAAAGAATCCGGCGGGCGGTGTATTGGGGTTGAAAAAGGTTTGGTTGCCCCGCAGTTGAGTCGGCGCAATGCTCGCGTATTGCGCCTGATAGACGAAGGCCGTCTTGCGGTCCTGGTTCCAGCGCACGCCGGCATCCAGGTTCAGCGAATCGGTGAGCTTCCAGGCAGTGTCCGCATAGGCTGCGCTGCTCTTGGTTTGCACGCAGCCGTCCACGATGGACGTCAGGTACAAATCCAGGGCGCTCGCGAGCACCCCCACCGAAGCGTTGTACGTGCCGCAGGCGGTGCTGTTCATGTAGAAAAGTCCGGCGACCGCCTTGACGATGTCGTTGGTAAAGGTCAGCTGTCCCTCGCCGGAGGCCTGGTGTTCGCGGTACTGCGCGGGGACTTGGAACAGATTCTCGTCCAGCTCTTCGAAATCGATGAACTGCCTGCCGTGCCCTTCCCGATAAGCGCCCACCACCTTGAGATCCAGATTCTGCGCAAGACCCTGCGTGTAGGTCGCCGCCAGACCGTTGCGGAAGTAGCGATCCTGATCCACCGGCATGTCGGTGCGGGTGTCATAGCGGTTGTCCGTCGCCGGCGCGAGCGCATCGTTCAGCCGTTCGCCGCCCGAGGCATTCGAGTGATCTTGAGTGGTGTCGAAAACAATTTTGAGTTTCGAACTTTCGCCCCACAGAGCGGTTAGATTCGCGCGCCCTGCCAACACGTCGCGGTTCGAGACATCCGCGCCGAGGCTGTTGAAGGGACTCGGCGTGGTTCCGGGTTGTGCGATGACGTGTCCGTAGCCATCGTGATGCAGATCGGCCACCGCGACGCCAACGTAGAGATGATCCGCGATCACGGGCGTCGAGGCGCTGAGCTTTTCATCGCGCTCGCCGTAGTTGCCGCCGGTAACCGAAGCCGTCACCGAGGCCGGTCCGACGATGTCGCGGGTGACGTACTTGATCGCTCCGGCAATGGTGTTCTTACCGTAGAGCGTACCTTGCGGGCCTCGCAGGATTTCCAGGCGATCGACGTCGTATACATCCAGCAACGCCGCTTGCGGCCGCGCCATGTAGACATCATCGATGTAGACGCCGACGCCGGGCTCGAAGCCCCAGAGCGGATCGCTCTGGCCGACGCCGCGTATGTAGACGTTGATCGTGCTGCTGGTGGCGCGATCGGTGGAGATTTTCATGTTGGGCACGAAGCTGTTCAGGTCGGCGAGGGAGGTCACGTCGTCCCGTTGCAGCGTGTCGGCGCTGATGGCGGTCACCGCGAGCGGCACGTCTTGAAGATTTTCCGCCCGGCGCCGCGCCGTGACCACGATCTCCGTCAATCCGCTCGAATCCGCGGCAGCCGCGGCCGGCTGGGATACTTGCGCGCGAACCGCGCCGGCGTGCAGTGCCAGCATCGCAAGCAATGCGGGCGCGATCGCCCGGGTTGGTAATGGCGCTTTGCTCTTGTTCATGATTTCTCCCCTGAAGCCTGGCTGTTTCGTTATCGTTTTCGCCGCACGATTCAACGATCGTTGAGTTCAGTATTCAACGACTGTTGAGGAATAGTCAAGGCCTGCGGCCGGAATGGGGCCCCGTTGCAGTGGCCCAACCAACCCGGGAGAATGCGGGCGATGGCCGTTGCGCGACGCAAAAACACCAACAAGAAAGCAGGCGCAAGATCCGGGAAGGAACGGATACTCGACACGGCCGAGCGGCTGTTCGCGCGTCATGGGTTTTATGGCGTCTCGGTGCGCGACATCACCGAGGCCGCGGGCGTCGATGTGGCCTTGGTCAACTACCATTTCGGCAGCAAGCGCGAACTGTTCGCGGCGGTGTTTCAGCGCCGCGCCGAGATGTTGAATCCAGAACGGCTGGCGCGTTTGGAAGAGGTGAGGCGCGCGGCGTTGCCGGGCGTTCCGTCGCTCGAGGACATCATCAATTCCTTCACCTACCCTTTGCTGGAACGTTCGGCGCGCGGCGGCCCCGGCTGGAAGAGCTATTTCGCGCTGGTGGCCCAGGTCAACAACTCGCCGGAGTGGGGCCCGGTGTTGATGACGCAATATTTCGATCCACTGGTTGAACGGCTGATTGCGGCGCTGCGGGAGGCGCTGCCGGAATGCCCGCTGCGGGAAATCTACTGGGGCTATCAATTCCTGACCGGCGCTCTGACCATCACCTTTGCCGAAACCGGACGTATCGACAAGCTATCCGGTGGGCTGTGCAAATCGTCGGATCTCGACAGCGTGCACGAGCGTCTGCCGCCCTATGTTGCCGCCGGATTTAGAGCCATTTGCGGGGCGGGTACTTCCACTTCAACCGTCAAAAAGGCCAAATCAAAGGCAATAACTACCACCCGCCGCAAAATTTAACGTCTTTTGGCTATAGATGACGCATTCGCAACATATTTCACTGATTGTCTGAAGATATGGATCTCTACCTCCATTCCATCGTCCACATTCTCCATGTAGTGGGATTCAATTACCCATGATTGGCCTGTTGCAGCGCGTTTCGCACGCGGAAGTTGCCGTCGACGGCAACCGTGTGGGTGCTATTGGCCCGGGATTGCTGGTTTTAGTCGGCGTGCGGCCCTCCGATGACGAAGTGAGCGCCAAGCGACTGCTGGCACGGCTGCTTCTGTATCGGGTGTTCCCGGACGCCGCCGGAAAGATGAATTTGAGCCTGACCCAAGTGAAGGGAGAGTTGCTGCTGGTGCCGCAATTTACCCTCGCGGCGGACACCGCCAAGGGCCTGCGACCGGGCTTTTCGACGGCGGCGCCACCGGAGCAGGGCCGCCGATTGTTCGACTTCCTGGTGCAGGCGGCGCGCGATGAGCTCGGGGCGGTGCAAACCGGTGCATTCGGGGCTCACATGCAGGTGTCCCTGACCAACGATGGGCCCGTGACCATTTGGTTGGAAAGTTGATTAAAACGCCAAATGCGACCGAACACGCATCGGTGCAGCGAGTCAAATGTCATAATATCTTTGGCGTATCATTGGCGCCCAATTGGTCACACGTGGAATCGGAGAAGCGAGATGTTCGATTCAAAAATGCTATTGGTCATTTTGGCCATTGCGCTGATTGTTTTCGGCACCAAGCGCCTGCGCAGCATCGGCTCGGATTTGGGGGCGGCGGTCAAAGGCTTTAAGTCGGCCATGAACGATGGCGAAAGCGAAGAAGCCGCGAAGCAGCTCAAACAGGACAAGGACGCGGATTTTGGCTCCAGCGCGGCATCGCGAGAAAGCGACGCCAAGGTACCGCCGAAGACCAACGCCTGATGCCGCATGCTTGATGTCGGGTTCTCGGAGATACTGCTCACCTCGGCCATAGCACTCATCGTGTTGGGTCCGGAGAAACTCCCGAAAGTTGCGCGGCAGGTCGGCAACTGGGTCGGGAGGGCGCGTGCCATGGCGCGCCAGTTGACCGAGCAATTGGAACGCGAAGTCAGCGCCGAAGAGCTGATGAAGCAAACCAAGTCGAACGGCCCGGGCAAAGCCGACTCCTCGTCGAGCAGCGCACCCGCCTCTTTTGACACCTCTTATGTGCCGAACACACCCTCTCCGGCCGTGACGCCCGCTCCGGCCGTCATGCCCGCTGAAGCGACAGAGCCGCCTCCGGCAAGCGCGCCCGCGGCTGCGGCTGCTTACTCGCCCGAGTCGGCGGCGACCGTCCACGGCGCCGATTGGCATCCCAGCCAGCCCGATCACAAATCACCCAATGAATGAGCCCGGGAACCCTAGCGAACTCGCCGAAGGCACCCTGATCTCGCATCTATTGGAGCTGCGCGATCGCCTCCTCAAGGCGATGATCGCGGTGGGCATCTGTTTCGTGCCCTGTGCGTATTACATGAATCAGATCTTCACTTTCGTCGCGGAGCCGTTGATCCACAAGCTGCCGACCGGCGCGACCATCATCGCCACCAGCGTCGTCGCCCCCTTCACCGTACCCTTCAAAATGGCGCTGCTGTTGGCCGTCGGCCTCGCGATGCCCTTCGTGCTTTATCAGGCATGGGCGTTCGTCGCACCGGGCTTGTACAAGCACGAGAAGAAGCTGGCCGTGCCGCTGCTCGTATCCAGCATCATTCTTTTCTATCTCGGCGCCGCGTTCGCCTACTATGCGGTGTTCCCGGTGATGCTGAGTTTTTTCGTCGCTACCACGCCGCACGGCGTGCAGATGATGACGGACATGAGCGCCTATCTGGATTTCGTCATGGTGCTGCTGCTGGCTTTCGGTTTGGCCTTCGAAGTCCCCGTGGCTACGGTACTATTGGTCTGGACGGGCTTCGTCAATCTTAAGACCCTGAAGAAGAACCGCGGTTTTGTGCTGTTGGGGATATTCATCTTTGCCGCCTTTGTCACGCCACCCGATGCGGTGTCGCAAAGTGCCATGGCGGTGCCGATGTACTTGCTCTACGAAATAGGGATCATCATGGCCGGACTGTTACTCAAAGAAAAAATAGCGGCACGCGAGAAAGAGGCAGCCGAGCAGGCTCAGCGCGAAGCCGGGGTTTAGGAGCCTGTCTGAGTACTCCTAGGTTGGCCGCCACCTTCTTCGGGCACCCGCGCGGGCTGGCCACGCTGTTTCTCACCGAGATGTGGGAGCGGTTCACCTTCTATGGCATGCGCGCCGTTCTCATTCTCTTCCTGGTCGCCTCGGTGGCGACCGGCGGGCTCGGCCTCGACGACAAGACTGCCGCCGCAATTTACGGCCTTTACAACGCGGGGGTTTATCTCGCGGCGCTGCCCGGCGGCTGGATCGCCGACCGCCTCATCGGCGCACAGCGCGCCGTGATGCTCGGCGGAGCTTTCATCACCCTCGGCAATTTGCTGCTCGCGATCTCAACCAGCCCAAAGGGTTTCTATATCGGCCTCCTGGTCATCATTCTGGGAGTTGGGCTGCTGAAGCCCAACGTCAGCGCCATCGTGGCCGGTTTGTATCCTGAGGGCGGCGCGCGTCTCGACTCGGCGTTCACGATCTTTTATATCGGCATCAATATCGGCGGCGCTCTGGGCCCGGTGGTCATTACGATCGCGCAGAATCTCTTCGGGCTGCGCGCGGGATTCGGCGCCGGCGCTTTTTTCATGATCCTCGGCGTGGTGCAGTTTTATTTCACGCGAAAGTATCTGGGGGAAGCCGGGATTCGCGCTGCCCCCATTCACGCGCTCGGCAGCAAAGAGGCCCTGGTGCCGCGCTCCAAGGAGTGGCTGCGAATGTGGATCGGCGTGGCTGCGCTGGCACTGGTGGTTCTGGGAACCAGCGTCGGGTGGATTCCGATGGATGCGCTGCGGTTGGGCCATGCGACGGCTTACATCATCGCCGGCATGGGAATTCTGTATTTCATCTACTACTTCCTGTTCGCGGATCTGACGACGGAGGAGCGCAGACGCGGCGTGGTGCTGGTCGTGCTCTTCGTCGGCTGCGCGCTGTTTTTCTCGGGATTCGAACAGGCCGGTTCGTCCCTCAATTTGTTCGCTGACCGCTATACCGACCGTATGATCGGGTGGCTGCACTTCGAGATCCCCACCGGTTGGTTTCAGTCGCTGAATTCCGTTTTCATCGTCTTGTGCGCGCCATTTTTTGCCTGGATTTGGATCGCGTTGGCGCGGCGCAAGCTCAACCCCTCCGCACCGGCCAAGTTCGCGCTCGGCTTGATGCTGATGGGCTCCGGATTTCTGGTCATGGCGGCGGCGGCGGCCATCGTTGCGCACGGCTCGAAGGTGCTGCCGTATTGGCTGCTCGTGACCTATTTGCTGCATACCTTCGGCGAACTCTGCTTGAGCCCCGTCGGCTTGAGTTACTACACGAAACTGGCCCCCAAGCGCTTCGTCGGCCAGATGATGGGCATGTGGTTTCTCGCGACCTCGCTCGGCAATCTCGTCGCCGGGCTGATTGCGGGAGAATTCGATGCAAACAATATCCCCGCCATGCCGGGGCAGTACATGCACATCGTATATTTCACCGTGGGAGTGGGCGCGATACTCTTGGTGTCGAGCCGCCCGGTGAAGAAACTCATGGGGAATGTCGAATGATCAACGGCGCCGGAACACCACGCCGCGCGGCGTAGTTTGCGCGACTCGCGTCACTCCACGAAGGTGTTTTTCTGCCTCCTCACCGTGTACCTGGTGTGGGGATCCTCGTTTCTATTCACCAAGATCGCGGTCGCGAATCTGCCGCCGGCGCTGTTCGCCGGCATCCGCTTCATCATCGCGGGAGTCCTGCTCGCACTGATAGGCGAGTTCTATGGCGGCGGCCGATTGCCGACCCGGCTGATCGAGTGGCGCCACGTTGCCATCGGCGGTTTCTTCATGGTATTCGTCAGCAACGGCTTGAACACCTGGGCCATGCAATACATGCCGAGCAACGAGGCGGCGTTGCTCAACGGCACGTCGGCATTTTGGATCGCCGGGCTCGGCGTGTTCGGTCGCCGGGGCCACCCCCTGACTCGATCGGCCGTGTTGGGATTGGTGATCGGATTCATCGGCGCGGTGCTGATGCTGATCCCCAAGGGGCCCATATCGACCAAAGGTTCGCTGGCGCAGTTGGGCGTCTTGACCGCGTGCGCGTCCTGGTCGCTCGGCACGCTGTACTACCGCAGCATCACGACGGAATTGAGTTCGATGATGTTCATGGCGCTGCAGATGCTTCTGGGCGGGCTCATGCTGTTGTCCCTCGCGCTCGCGCGCGGCGACTCGATGCACTGGCCGCCGAATGCGCCAGGACTCATCTCGCTGTGCTATTTGACTTTCTTGAGTTCCGGACTTGCCTATACCGCGTACGGCTGGCTGACGATGCACACCACGCCGACGATCATCAGCACCTATAGCTACGTGAATCCAGCCATCGCCGCATTCCTTGGATGGCTGGTGCTGCACGAGCATCTGTCCCGCCTGCAGCTCATCGGGATGGCAATCATCATCGTCGGGGTATGCATATTGACGGTGCCCGGCGGCAGCCTCACCGATCCCAAAACATTGGCGGAGCCCAAGACGCAGTAGACAGGAAGCCGGCGTCGGGCGGCCGTCTCAACCGCGCCGTCTGATCACCTCGACGCGGCCCTTGCCGCCCACGAACCAAGAGCCGACGAAGCTCACGAGACTCACCAGAATCGAAGTCCAGAATGCGGCGCCGAATCCCGCGATGTGCATGCCCGGCAATATCCAGGCGACCAGCGCGACCATGCCCGCATTGATGACCAACAAGAACAGGCCGAGCGTGAGGATGGTCATCGGCAGGGTCAGCAAAATGGCAATGGGGCGGACGATGGAATTCACCACGCCGAGCAGGATGCCGGCGAGGATCAAAGTGGAAGGCGTGTCGATCGAAACGCCGCTGACCCAATCGGTCGCGAGCCAAAGCCCGAGCGCAACCAGCGCTGCGCGAATGAGAAATCCAAGCATCGCCCCCTCCTTCTAATCTCGTAGCCGCCGGGCGGTGTCAAGCATAACTGAAGGAGGTGCTCGATCAATAATCAAGTCCGGGCAGGGGGGGATCCTTGGGTACGACCTTTGCCGGCGTTTTCGGCACGGGGGGGCGTTCCAGCGTCACCTTGATACGGGCCATGAAGCGCTCCCACCCCAAGCGGATGCTCGCATAGCTCCGGTCCCACTCGCGTGCGTCGGGAATGCCGGACCCCAACAGGCGCAGCGAAGTTTTGCCTTCGCCTCGGCGCGTATCCAGGATGAAATCGTCGACCGCGGCGCTGTCGCTCGGAGGCGAGTCCTTGCCGTTGAGGTAAATGAGGCGCAAACGCCGATTCACCTCGAAAACGTCGATATGCGCTTCGCGCGCGCTGCCGCTTCGCTTGCCGATCCGGTACATGCCGCCTTGCCGCGGATCGATCTCGGCCTCTTGACCTGACCAAATTTTGATCAAGCCGGGTTCGGTCAATGCCCGCCAGACGCGGGCGACGGGCACATCAATCTCGACCAAGTGGGCATAGCCACGAGTGCCGTTTCGCGATTTACGGGGTAAGCTCATTGGATCACAATCCTGACGGAAAACTGCCGGCGACGGAGTGCTAGAATCCAATAACGGCGGAGGAAGTTCCATGGCTTATGTCGATATCGTGACTGCGCTCGCACTTCTGCAGTTCATCGTTTTCGGATTCAGAGTCGGCGCGGCCAGGGGACGCTATGGCGTGAAGGCGCCGGCCATCACCGGGAACGAGATTTTCGAGCGGCTCTTTCGAGTGCAGCAAAATACCTTGGAGCAGTTGATTGCTTTTTTACCGGGAATTTACCTGTTCTCCCGCTACTTCAACCCGATGGTTGCCGCGGCGCTGGGGGGGGTCTATTTGGTCGGCCGGGAGCTCTACGCCTACACCTACGTAAAGGATCCCGGGAAACGAGACGTGGGTTATGGCATGACTTTCCTGCCCATGGTGATCCTGGTCGTGGGCGGCTTGATCGGCGCGATCCGCGCGAATTTTTTCTAGGATTTTTTCCTCAAAAGCTGGGGTGGCCTAGAGGGCCTGAGATGCTGGCAGCCAAGGGCGCACCAGCAAACCCATTGAACCTGATCCGGTTAGTACCGGCGGAGGGAGCATGGGTAGAAGTTATTCCGCGCTAAGCATTCTGTCGGCCGCACTGGCCCTCGTTCCCTGCGCAAAAGCCTCGGAGGCCGGCGACAACCAACCGCTCGACGAGATCGTCGTCACTGCCACGCTAAGGTCGGTCCCGCTCGAGGAGGTGCCGGGCAGCGCCTCGGTACTCACCGGAGGAACGCTGCGCGACGCAGGCCAGGAGCATTTCGAGGACGTGCTGCCGCTGGTGCCGAATCTCAATTGGGCGGGCGACACGTCGCGGCCGCGATACTTTCAAATCCGGGGCATTGGCGAGCTGCAGCAATACCAAGGGGCCCCGAACCCTTCGGTCGGATTTCTCATCGACGATATCGATTTCAGCGGTTTGGGCTCCGCCGCCACGCTGTTCGACGTCGATCACATCGAGGTTCTGCGCGGACCGCAGGGCACCCTGTATGGCGCCAATGCCCTGGCGGGGCTCATCTACGTGAAGAGCGCCGATCCTTCCGAGACGTTTGGGGGCCGGGCCGAGTTCGATGCGGGAGACTACAACGAGCATTCCTACGGCGCCGTGCTCACAGGCCCGGTGAGCGCGCTCGATTCCGCATTCAGGCTGGCGGTGCAGCACTACAGCAGCGACGGCTTTTATCACAACGCCTATCTCGGCCGCAGCAACACCGACAATCGCGACGAACTCACGTTGCGCGGCAAGTGGCGCTACGAGCCGAATGAGGATTGGCGCGTCGACCTGACCTTGCTGCGCGCGCAAATCGACAATGGCTACGATGCCTTTGCCATCGACAACAGCCGCACCACCCAGTCCGATCATCCCAGTGTCGATCGGCAGTATTCCACCGGACTCTCGGCCCGCTCCACCTATTCAGGGCTGGCGGCGGCCACGCTAACGACCATCGCCACGTATGCCGACACCAAGGTCAACTACGGCTTCGACAGCGATTGGGGCAACCCCGTGCTTTGGGCACCCTATACCGATGATTTCACCGAGTATCAGGTGCGCTATCGGTCCACGCGCAGCTTGGAAATGCGTCTCGGCAGTCCCACGACAAAAGAGTCGGCGCACGGACTCTCCTGGCTGGTCGGCGTCTACGCCTTCGAACTGCGTGAGACTTTGACGGACACCACCGCCGGCATTTACATCGATCCATTCGACGCCACGCAGAACTCCGATTCCTTGAGCGTGGTGTCGAGCGGCTATCGTTCGCGCAACGGCGCCCTGTATGGACAGCTCGACGGGGACTGGGGCGGCAGGGCGCGCTGGTCCTTAGGGTTACGCGGCGAGCGCCACACCAGCCGCTACAACGATACGACCACGAACCTCGATGCACCGACGACCATGAACAACTTCGGTCCCGCGGATAATCTTTGGGGCGGCCAGGCCTCGATCGACTACCGAATTGCCGATGGCCAGCACGTGTATGCGCTCGTCGCCCGCGGTTACAAGGCTAGCGGCTTCAACCTGAGCCCCGGACTACCGGCCAGCCAGCTGTTGTTCGGACCTGAGTCCGACCTGAATTTCGAGGTCGGCCACAAAGCGCAAATGATCGACGGGCGGTTGCAACTCGACACGTCGCTGTTTTACATGGTGCGGCACAACGAGCAGCTGCTGACCAGTGAGCAATTGGATCCCAGTAATCCCAATACCTTCGTCTTCTTCACCGGCAACGCGAAATCCGGCTTCAACTATGGCCTGGAAAGCACGGCCAGCTGGGCCGCGACGCAAAGCTGGGTGTTCGGCGCTTCGCTCGGCTTGTTGCAGACCGAGTACCGCGGTTTTGTACAAAACGGCGTTACCCTCGCCAATCGCGCGCTGCCGCACGCGCCTCCCTGGCAGGCCGCCGTCAATGCGACCTGGCGCGACCCGCGTGGACCCTATGCGCGCCTGGACATCACCGGCATGGGCTCGTTTTTCTATGATCTGCCGCCGAACGAGACGCGCTCGAGCGCCTATGGACTCGTCAACGGCAAGCTCGGTTGGGAGACGGCGCGCTGGGAAGCCTATCTTTGGGGACGCAATCTGCTCAACAAGAACTACACCGTGCGCGGCTTTTACTTCGGCGATGAGCCGCCGGATTTCGCCAACAAGCTGTACGTGCAGCTGGGCGAGCCGAGAAATTGGGGGGTCCATCTGACGATCCGCTTCTAGCGGCGATCGCCGGGCGTCCATTCGCGATCCGCCGCCCATCGATGCGCGCAATCGCCGGCGTTAGTGCGAGTTCGTGGCGCCGCCGACCTCGGCCAGGTTTTTCTTCGGCTCCGAGGATTCGTCTACGAGCAAGTAGGAGTCAATCACTTTGCGCGCAATGGGCGCGGCGTTCGCGGCGCCGAATCCGGCGTTTTCCACCAACACCGAGATGGCGATCTTGGGATCATCGGCGGGCGCGAAGGCGATAAACCACGCGTGCTCGCGTTTGCGTTCATCGGCATCTTTGTGCTTGGTGCTTTCGGTTTGTTTTACGGTGACGACTTGAGCGGTGCCCGTCTTGCCGGCCCATTTGTACTTTGCGCCTACGCCGGACGCATGCGCCGTGCCGGTAGTGACGGCGGCTTCCATGCCGTCGAAGATCACACTCCATTGCTCATCGGTCGCGATGTTGACCGGTTTCATGAAGCTGGGACTGCGCGCCACCACCGTGACGGAGCCGGGAGCGCGTGTTGCCGCCACGAGCCGCGGCGCGGCGACGACCTTGCCGCGCTCGGCAATTTCGGCGGCAAAGTGCGCCTGCTGCAGCGGCGTAACCGTAATGGGGCCTTGGCCGATGCCCATGCTGACTGTCTCGCCGGGAAACCATACCTGGTCGGCCTTGCGCTTGAACACGCGCCGCTTCCACTCGGGCGAGGCGTACAGGCCCGGCTTCTCGCCCGGAATATCGATGCCGGTCAGTTCGCCGTAGCCGAATGCGCTCATGAACTCGTGCATGCGATCGATGCCCATCTTTTCGGCCAATCTATAGAAATACACGTCGCAGGACCGGGAAATGGCGCTGCGCATGTCGACGTCGTGATGCACCTCGTCGTCGCGATACTTGTTGCTGCTGCCCGGCAGCGTGAAGAATCCCGGACAATACGAGGTTTGCTGCGGAGTCATGATCCCGTATTTTTGCGCAGCCAGAGCGTACAGCGGCTTCACGGTGGATCCGGGCGGGTAGGCGCCGCGCAGGGCGCGGTTGAGCAGCGGCACATCGATATTGTTTGACAGTGCCGCATACTGTGCGACCGACAGGCCGCGGACAAAATCGTTGGGGTCGAATCCAGGCGTGCTGGCGAGCGCGATGATGTCGCCGGTCTTCGGGTCGAGCGCCACCACAGAACCCCGCTTCCCCACCAGCGCCTCTTCGGCGATCCTTTGCACCTTCACGTCCATTCCCAATATCAAGTCCTCTCCGGCCACCGGAGGGCGGGTGTGGAGTTCGGACGCGTAGCCTCCCTGCTTGTCAACCGGCCGGCCGGCGGCGTTCACCTCGATTTCCCGAAAACCCGGCTTGCCGTGCAGTTGCGGCTCATACGCGCCTTCGACGCCGAGCTTGCCGATCAAGCTCGTGCCGGCGTATTCCGCGCTGTCGATTTGCTTCAGGTCCTGCTCGTTGATCGCGCTGACGTAGCCGATCGCGTGCACGCCCATTTCCCGCAGCGGATAGTGCCGGGCGAGCCGGGCACGGATATCCACACCCGAGAATTGATAGCGATGCACCGCGAAGCGCGCCATTTCCTCCTCGTTCAGCGACAGCTTGATCGGCACGCTTTCGTACACCTTGTGCAGCAGGATCGTGCGCCGGATGTTGCTGATCTCCTCGGCGCGCAAGAGGCCGATGCTGACCAGCTGCGCCAGCGTGCCATCGAGCGCCTTGGTGTCGCCCACCTGTTCACGGATGAGTTCGACGTTGAAAGCGGGCATGTTGTCCGCCAGCACCACCCCGTGACGGTCCAGGATCAGGCCGCGGCTGGGCGGGATGGGCTCGGTGCGGATGCTGTTGCCCTGCGAAAGACCATGGTAATAATCGAACTTGATGACCTGCAGGTAGAACAGGCGTCCCGCGACGGCCAGCAGCAGCACGGCCGCGAACACGCCCGCCACGATGCTGCGGATCGTGAACAGCCTGTTTTCGGCGAAATAGTTTTTGATCCGCGATTGGCGGCTGCTTACCATCGCGGCCCCGCAGTTTGAACAAAGTATCCCGGCATGCGGGGATTGTAAGCTACTTGATCAGCCGCCAACCGCTATGGAGTGCGCAGAATTCGATCGCCGATGCCCTGGGTTTGAAAGCGCACGGCGACCATTTGGTTGGCGGGAACCTTGAAGCGGAAAATGGGTCTGCCGTTTTTGGCCCCGACGGAATGATCGGCGCGCACGATGCGCACACCTTGCGGAAGCTGCAGCCGCAACTCGAAATCGATTCCCGCGGCACGGGCGTTCGTGACCTCGACGCGCCGGACAGCGTCGACTTTGACGGACCGCAATGCCATCCCCGGCACCAGGGGCAGGAGCTTCTCGTGCGCGGAGTCGACGCTCGTGGCCTCGTGGGTCATCGAGACCTGGACATCCGGACTCTCTCCCAAGTCGATCTCGACTTCCTCGTCGACGGCGATATCGCGCATACCCGACTCGTGCTGCAACAATCGCTCGCCCTCCCGGCCGGTGAACACGGCGACGGTTCCCGCCGGCAGCGGCAATCCCAGATGGTTTGCGATGCTGTTCTTGGTGCGCAGCCAGCGATGCGACGGGTCCGTGGGTTCTTGGCCCGCGGGTTCTTGGCCCGTGGGTTCCAAGGTCTCGGTCGAAAAGTCCACGCCATAAATCGTCGAAACAGGAATGGCCGACCGATCCATCAGCCGCACCTGCTTGGACTGGCGGCTGGCAAGCGTCGTGCGCTCCGGCACTCGGTACAGTTTCAAGTCGCCCAACTGTTCCTGCTGCACTCTCTTTGCGCCCGTGACCACCACTTCCTGGAGGCTCATCGCGGCCGCCATCGGCGCAGCCAGGCTCTTCTTGAACATGCGATCCGTATATTCTTCGCGAAGAATCATCGGCTGATCGCTGGTCGAGCCGCGCGGCCAACATTGCGCGAGGACGGGCCCGCCGACATCGATGGGCTCGACCTCGCCATTCTCGCCCTCGTCGCCGTCCCCGGCGTTCACGCGGTTCACCTTGCCGGCAACCACTTGAGCGTGCGCTCCGGGAAATCCGACGCCGTTCGAGTTGGCCAGCGTCACCCAGGCGCCCAGATCCAGGTGTCTGCCGTCCGCCGATAAGGTCGCCGTGTAATCGGCGGCCCAATCAAAACCGCGGGCAAGGTACGACAGCGTGACCTGCTGGGTCACCGCGCTCGGGCTGCGGACCTCCACGGACAAGGTAGGCTTTGACGACAGGTCGGCGACGGGTTCGAAGCTGAAGGTCTCGGGCAGTCCGGAGCAGCGCAGGGCCTCGATGCCTTGGTCCGTCTTGAACACGACGCCGCCCCCGGCGTCAGCGAGTATCGTGCCGGGGAGGCGTTCGGTTCTGCCGGTCTTGCGGTTGCTCCGCAGCAGTTCAACGTGCTTGCCCACGGCGGAGGCGACTAGGGCCGCAGGACTCAAGAGCCGCGCATCGCGATTCTTTTCGATCACTCCGCCGCGCAGCCCGGTGACGAGCGCGCTGGCCGGCTCGATGCCATCGGCCACACCCTCGAATCGCACGCGGCTGACGCCCGCGGGAAGCCGCAGCAGCCGGGTTTCCGTCACCAACGCAAACCCGTTCAGGTCATCGAGATCGATCGAACCCGTATCGCGGTACGGGGCGCGATAAACGGTGACGATCAAATCCGAGGGCGGTTCCGCGATGACCTGCGTTTCGGCCGCGGTGACCTGCGTCGCCGCCCCGCCGACCGCGCCGGCAGCGGCAAGGCCAAGACCCGTGAGGATGGCCGCACGCATGGGAAAGTATCAGTACCGCGTTTCGAACGTCGCCGTGAGCGTTGCCTTGCCGTTCGCGGGCACGGTGACGGGCCACTCGGCCACCTCGGCACTGCGCCTCGTGCTCTTCTGGCTTTCAGCCTTGATGCTCGAGTCGCCCCACAATCCCTCCTGGCGCACCTTCACGACGACGGCTCGAGGCAGGGCGTTCGTGAGGTCGTATCGCATGTCGGTCTGCCAATCGAACGTCGCGATGCGCGTTCTTTTTTCCACCACGGCGTGCACCTTGACGTCGAAGGCATCGCCGGTTGCCAGCGACAGCGTCGATCCCATCGGTGTGTGATCAATCCGGCTTTCGCCGATGAATTGCGGGTCGCCGCGTTTGTCCTTCATGTAGAAACGCAAAATGCCGGCCGGCAGCTGGTCGCCCAAACCGGCATGCGCACTGGTCGAGAAGCTGTAAATGCTCTGGGCACTGACCGGCATTTCAGCGGTCCCCAGCCAGCGATTGTGAAATTCATAGCCGTGCTCCGCAGCCACACCGTGCACGTCGAGAAAGCTCACCTGCTTGGTTTGCAGATTGGCGATGGTGGTGCGCTCGGCCAAGGGATAGAGGTAATAGTCGCCCAATCGCTCGCGGCTGCCGCTCTCCGTTCCCGGCTGCTGCAAGTTCTGGCGGCGAACCGGCGGACGATAAGCATTCTGCCCGACGCCATCCACCTGGCTCGGGGAGCCGGCAACCAGCAGCGTTTGCGCATTGTCGTAGGTCGTGCCGCTGGAATTCGTCAGTGTCACCCAACCCTGCACGTCGATTTTTCCGTCGCTCTCGTTGTAGAGCGCAACGTAGTCCGCCTTCCAACCCAGTCCCGGCGTGAGGTAACTCAGCGTCGCGCGGCGCGTTCCCGCATGCGAGCCGATGATGCTGACCGAGAGCGTCGGCCGCGCGCGCAGGTTCTCCGGCACTTTGTCGAATATCACGCGCACCGGCAGCCCGTCGTCGCGCAGCACTTCGATACGCTGGCCGATCTTCAAGACCACGCCGCCATTGGTGGCGAGAACTTGCGCCTGCTCGCGCGTTTCGGCACCGGTCGCCGGGTTCACGCGCACGATGGTGACTTCCTGCCCAACCGCCTTTTCCATGAGTTTGGCGGGGGTCAGCAGGTCGAAGTCGAAATTCTGCTCGACGATGCCGATATCCGCCGCCGAGAGTGACACCGTCTCCGGGCGAATCTGCGCCGAAACGTCCTGGAATTCGATGCGTTGGCGGCCGTCTTTGACATCGATATCGCGCCGGTCCTGCACCAGCGCCAAATTATCGTTGTAAATGGTCACCGCCAGCGCGCGCTCGGCGGCCCAGGCCGGATGGAACAGAAGCGACGCCACACATCCGATGCAAAGGAGACGCATACGCATATCGACCCCCGGTCCAAGGCTTTACTTGATGATACTTAACTGCCGTCAGCCATTGATCGGAGGATGCCTGGTTTTGGGGTTGGAATACGATCTATTAGCAACCGTCGCCGCCCTTGGAGGGGCCCGGATGCCGACGGAATCGAATCGCCGGTTAGCGAATCGATACCTGGAAGCGCGGGTTGGAGGTGTTCGCCATCCAGGTCTTGATGCGCTGGGCATCGGCCACGCGGGTGTACTTGCCGAACGAATCGAGCAGCACGATCACGACCGAGCGGCCTTCGATGACCGCGGCCATCACGAGGCACTTGCCCGCCTCGGCGATGTAGCCGGTCTTCTGAACGATGATGTTCCAGGCCGGGTTCGCCACCAAATTGTCGGTGTTGCGAAACTCCACCAAGCGCCGGTGCACGCGCACGGAATAATTCCTGTCGGTCGAGAATTCGCGGATGGTGCGATTTTTCGAGGCAGCGATCACCAGTTTCGACAAGTCTTCCGGACTCGCCACATTCTGGCTCGACAGCCCGGTCGGATCGACGAAGTGCGCGCTGGTCATCCCAAGCGCCTTCGCCTTTTCATTCATCGCAGCCACCATGGCGGTGATGCCGCCCGGATAGTTGTTGCCCAGCGCATGCGCCGCGCGATTCTCCGACGCCATCAGGGCGACGTGCATGAGGTCGCCGCGCGTCAGCGTGGTTCCGACGGTCAGCCGGGAAAATGCTCCCTTGGGGTAGTCCCGGTCGGCCTCGGTTATCTGAATCGGTTCATCCAGCGGCTGCTTCGCATCCAGCACCACCAACGCCGTCATCAATTTCGTGATGGAGGCGATGGGCGCGGCGACGTCCGGATTGCGCGAGTACAGCACCGAGGAGTCGCTTTGGTCGACGATGAGCACGGAGCTCGATCTCAGTTTCGGATCGCCGATGTTCTTGGCGGCGGCCTGAAATGCCAGAAAACTCAAGGAAATACAGGCTAATGCGCGTAAGGGGAGCAGTCGCGACGCCCGCGAAAGCGAAGATGCTCGAATAAATGACCGCATTGACCCTCTCTCAAATCCAAGCGGAAAGGAGGCAAGCTGACCATATGTTAAGCATGCCCGGCGTGATCCAGCCCTAACTTTGCCACTTTCCCTGCGGAAGTCCAGCACATTCAACCGTTTGGCGGTCGACGTTCAAGCGTTTGCTTCAGCTCCGGGCATGCGGCGCAGCTCTTTATCCCGGTACATCTTGTCGTCCGCCAGGCTTCGCAGGTCCCGCATGTCCCTCGCGTCCTTGGGGTAGCTGACCACGCCGATGCTCACACTGCAGCGGATCATGCGTGACCGCAGATCGAGCGTGGTCTTGTAGACGTTGTGCCGCACGCGTTTGATGACGGCATCGGCAACCTCCGGCGATGCGCCCGGCAGCAGGACCGCGAACTCGTCGCCGCCGAGCCGGGCGGCATGATCCGACGCACGAATGCTTCTTTGCAGACACTGCGCCACCAGCGTAATGGCACTGTTTCCCGCCTCCAGGCCGAAAACATCGTTAATTTCCTTGAGCTTGTCCATGTCGATCATGAGCAACGAATACGCGCCGCGGTTGCGCTCGCACGCATCGTGCTCGCGCTGCCAGACCTCGTTGAACATGCGCACGTTGTAGAGCCCGGTCAAGGAATCGGTCTGGGCCAGATTTTCGATTCGCTCCCGGGCTTCGGTGATGTCCGCGGACAGGGTCGTGGTCAGATAGGCCACCAACAGGAACGGCGCCACCTGACCCACGAGTTGGCTGGCGTAGAACAGCGAAACCACGTCGAGTCCGGGCGTGGTCATCGCCAACAACAGGTGACAAACCGCAATGGCCACCACCTGCAGCAGCGTGATCACGCGGCCAAGAGTCAACGCGCTCAATATGATGGGCAACAAGTACAGGTTGAAGAGCGGACTTCCGCCTTTTCCGGTGAACCACAGTACGCAGGTGATGAACACCACCATCGACCATGATTCGATCAGCAGCCTGGAACGGGTGCGGCCGGGCAGAAAGTGGCGGCCGCGAAATCCGACGATCGCCAGCGCGAATGCGGCGAGAAGGCCCAGGACCGGCCATACCTGACTGGCCAACGCTCCGGACCAAATGAGCACCAAGGCGGCCAGCGCCAAACACAGGATTTCGATGGAACGCGTGCTGCGCATGTCCTGGGAGCCTACCTGGCGGCGGTTGTCACGGCGCCCGGGCGCGCACTGGGCGAGACTTTCAATTCCTCCAAGGCACGCTTCACCTCGGCATCGCGCTTCTGCAGCGGCGCATCGGCGGGAACCGCCGCCGGCGCCGGGGAGTCCTCCCGCTCCAGTTCGATGTCGGGCGCAATGCCGCGATGATTGATGGAGACGCCCGACGGGGTGTAATAGAGGGACGTCGTCAGCTTCACGGCGCGATCATCGGACAGAGGAATGATGGTCTGCACCGAGCCCTTGCCGAAGGTCGTACGCCCCATGAGTTTTGCGCGATGCTGATCCTTGAGTGCGCCCGCGACGATCTCCGCCGCGGAAGCCGAGCCGCCATTGACCAGCACCACGATGGGCGCCCCATTGAGCACGTCTCCGGGGGTGGCATCCATTTCGAATTTGGAGTCGGCGGTTCGTCCCTTAGCGGTCACGATGACCCCGCTGTCGAGGAAGGCATCCGCCACGGCCACCGCCGCCTCGAGAACTCCGCCCGGGTTGTCGCGCAGGTCCAGCACCAGGCCTTTGAGCGGCGAGCCCTGGTGCTTGCGCAGATCCTTCAACGCGGCGTTCAAGTCATCGCCCGTTGTTTCGCTGAATTGCGAAATTCGCACATACGCATAGCCAGGCTCGAGCATTTCCCCCTTGACGCTGTGCAGATCCACGCGTGAGCGCTTCAGCGTGAACAGCATCGGTTCCGAATGGCCCTCGCGCATGATGCCGATTTTCACCGACGTGCCTTCCGCACCGCGCATGCGCCCGATGGTATCCGCCAACGTACTGGTATTCACGGGGATGCCGTCGATCGTCACAATGATGTCGCCGGAGCGAATTCCCGCCTGCGCCGCCGGCGAGCCGTCGAAGGGCGCGATCACCACGACCTGCTCATCCTCGATGGACAGCTCGATGCCGACGCCGGAATAACGGCCCGAGCTGCTGATCTTGACCTCGTCGTATTCATCGCCGTCGAGATAGGCCGAATAGGGATCCAACGAGGCGACCATGCCGCGTATCGCCGCCTGCAGGAGTTGATGATCGTCGACGGGATTCACGTAATCGTGCTTTACGCGTTCGAGCACCGCGGCCAGCATATGCGCGTCCTGCCATGGAAGATCCGCGCCGGGAGGGGGCCGTTTCTCGGCCAGGACGCCATGTGCCAACCCGAGCGACAGGCCGATGAGGATGCCGACGGCCAGCCATAGGGCGGTGCCAAATTTGTTGCGCATTTGTAGGGTGAAGCATACGTGCGCAGAGGGCTTGCCGCCAGCCGCGGCCGGATAGTGTTAAATTAAATTGCCGCTCAAGGACTTGTCTTGAGCCAGAGCTTCGGATCGACGGTCTTGCGCCCTTCGCGTATTTCAAAATAGAGCTGCGGCTTGGCCCCCTCCGTATCGCTCAAGGCGGCGATCACATCGCCCGGCGCGACCTTGTCGCCGACGGACTTGTAGAGCACCTCGGCATGACCATACAAAGTCATGTAGCCGCCGCTGTGACCGACGATGATCAGCAAGCCCAGGCCCTGCAGCCAATCGGCGTAGACCACCCGGCCGAAGAAAGGCGCCCGCACCTTCGCGCCGCGGTCCGTTTCGATCATGACGCCGTTCCAGCGCACGCCGCCGCTCGAATTCTCCCGGGGCGCCTGATAGCGGGCGGCCATGCGGCCCAGGACGGGCCAAGGCAATTTGCCGCGCATGTGATCGAAACTCTGCGACGGGTCGGTCGGAAAATCCTGCATCATGCGGGCAAGATCGGCCACCAGCGATTCGACGGCTTGTTCCTCGCGCTTCAGGTTGCCGAGCTCCTGATTGCCGCTCTCCAGTTTCCTCGTCAGCGCCGCGACCGCCACCGCGCGTTCGGCGCGCGCGTGCTGCAAACCCGCAATCTCCTGCGCGGCATCGTCCTGCAGCCTTTGCAATTCCTGCGTTTGCTGCTCGATCTGCGCGACCAATTGCTGCAGGCGCGTTTCATCGCCCTGGATGGATTGGATTTTCCGGCGGCGCTGCTCGGCGAAGTAGCCGTAATACGTGAGCGTTCGGCCGAGGCTGGCAGGATTGCTTTGATTCAGCAGCAGCTTGAGTTCTTCCTGACGGCCGATCATGTAGGCGGCGCGCACTTGGTTCGCAAGCGATGCGCGCTCGGACTGCAGCGCATTGAGGTTGCGGCTCTCTTCGGCGCGCAGTTCGGCGCGGCGCCGTTCCACGGCGAGCTGCTCGGCGTGCAGCTCTTCGACGCGCCGGCGCTTCGCAGCCAACCCCAACTCGGTCTCGCGCACGCGGGCGCTCAAGGAATCGCGCTGCGCCAGCTGCGAACCGATGCGGCCGGTGAGTTCGGCGATCCGCGCGCGCAGCGCCGCAAGCTTCGCTTTCGCAGCGTCGGCGTGCGCCGAATCGGCCGAATCCGTGCCCATTGCAAGGCCGCTTGCGCACAGGATTGCGATAAGCGCCGCGCTCCATAGGGCTGTTGAGCGCCGATTCATTGCCGGGTATTCATCCTCCCCCAAGCATACAAGCCTTGTGGCCGCTGCTATACTTGCGCGCCCAAAAAGGCCAAATTGTGCGAGACGCATGCAGCGATTGTTAGAGTATCTCAGCCATCATCCCTACCTGGCGGGCGCGACGCTGCTGGCGGCGATTGCGGTGGCGGCCTTCGAGCTTCGGGCACGGGTTCACGCCTTCGCGGCGTTGAGCGCCATGCAGGCGGTGCGGCTGATGAATCAGGGTGCCCTCGTCATCGATCTGCGCAGCAAGGAGCTGTATGACGCCGGGCATATCGTCGAGGCGCGCAACGTGCCGGTGGGCGAACTCGAATCGCAAGCGGACTCGCTGAAGAAGTGGCGCGACAAAAACGTCATTACTTATTGCGACAGCGGCACCGATGGCGCAAGCGCCGCGCGTGCCTTGATGAAACTTGGCTTCGGCAAGGTGTTCAATCTTCAGGGCGGACTCAATGCCTGGGTGAAGGATAATTTGCCGCTCACGAAAACGGTATCAAAAGCCAAGAACCCGTCGAAATGACGCAGCCGGTTGTGACCGTTTACGTGTCGGACTGGTGTCCGTACTGCCTGCGGGCCAAGAGCTTGCTGCAGCAGAAGCAGGTGATCTTCAGCGAAATCAATGTCGAGGAGGACGAGAAATCGCGCGGGGAAATGATTGCACGCAGCAATCGGCACACTGTGCCGCAGATTTTTTTCGGCGACAAGCATGTCGGTGGTTATGACGAGCTCTGCGCGCTCGATCGCAGCGGCGAGTTGGATCGATTAATTCAGGGGGCAGGATGAACGAGGTTACAGCGGCGGAGCCACAGGCCAATGTCGGCGGCGTCCAGGTGAGTTTGCAAAGCGTGTACTTGAAGGATTGTTCGTACGAGTCGCCGAACGGTCCGCGCCTGCCCAGCAATCAAGCCTGGGACCCCAAGTTTCAGCTCAATATGAACACCTCCACGGAGGAGCTCTCGCCCGAAGCCCGGGAGGTCTTGCTCACCGTGACGGTGGAAGCCAAGCAGGGCGATACCACGCTCTACCTGGTGGAGGTCAAACAGGCGGGATTGTTTACCATCACCGGCGCCTCGACTGAGGACTTGAAGCGCCTGGTCGGCAGCTTCTGCCCGGGCGTGCTGTTTCCTTATGCGCGCGAGGTGATTTCCGATCTCATCGTAAAGGGCGGATTCCCTAATTTCCTCCTGCCCCTGGTCAATTTCGACGCCCTGTTCACGCAGGCGCAGCAAGCCCCGCAACCCAATACGGTGAATTAGCAGCCATGCCGGCCCGGCGTGCGGAACCGATGACCGTCATCGGCGCCGGCTCCTGGGGCACGGCTCTCGCCATTTTGCTGGCGCGTGAGGGACACGCCACCCAACTCTGGGGCCGGGACGGCGCGCAGCTCGACGCCATGCGCCGCACCCGCCGCAATATGCGCTATCTGCCGGAGGCGGCATTCCCGGATGCATTGCAGATCGCGGTCGATTTGCCCAAGGCGCTCGAGGTCTCCCGCGATGCGCTGATCGCCGTGCCATCGCATGCTTTCAGGGCGACGTTGGAGGGTATCCGGCGGCATCTGCCGCCGCACACGCGCATTGCCTGGGCGACCAAGGGATTCGAGTTGGCGACCGGACTGCTGCCGCACCAGGTTTTCCGGGAGGTGCTGGGCGAAACCGCCGGCGCGGTGCTCTCCGGTCCCACCTTTGCGAAGGAGGTCGGCGCCGGCTTGCCGACCGCCATGACGATCGCATCGGCAGATGAGCGCTTCGCGAAAGAACTCGCACTCAATCTGTCCGGTCCGAGTTTCCGAGCGTACACCCAGACGGACATCATGGGCGTGGAAGTCGGCGGCGCGGTGAAGAATGTCATCGCCATCGGATCGGGAATTGCCGATGGCATGGGGTACGGCGCCAACACGCGCGTGGCATTGATCACGCGCGGTCTCGCGGAAATGATGCGCCTGGGTGTCAAGCTCGGCGCGTCGCGCGAAACTTTCATGGGTCTCGCAGGTCTCGGGGACCTGGTGCTGACCTGCACCGACGATCAGTCGCGCAACCGGCGTTTCGGCATGGCGCTGGGCCGCGGTGAGTCGCCGGCGAGTGCGCAAAGCTCGATTCATCAGGTGGTCGAAGGCGTGACGGCGGCGCGCGCCGTCCACGATGTCGCGCAGCGGTTGCAGGTGGACATGCCGATATGCCGCGAAATATACGCAATCATGTACGAGGACAAGTCGGTCCGCTCGGCGGCGCAGGCCCTCATGGGACGCGAAGTTCGCTCCGAGGCCGAGTGAGCCGAAATCCAAACTTGCAGACAGCTTTGACAGATCCGGACATTTCGCAACAGGGGGAGCGCAATTGAAAAGAGTGGGATTGAATTTTGGCGCGGCGGTGCTCGCGAGTTTGCTCAGCGGCGCCTCAGCCTCGGCGCAGAACGCCCCCGAGTTGACGCTGACGCGTTTCGATTGCGGCAAAACCACGACGCTGACGGATGTCAGCCGATTTTCCGACGTGTCGGCATTCAAGGGCCTGACTATTCAGCTCACGTTCAGCTGCTACCTGGTCAAGCACGGCAACGACTACCTGGTGTGGGACGCCGGCAACCCGGCGGCCACGGGCGGCACTCCGGCGCCCACCGCGCCGAAGAGCAGTTTGGTGGAGCAGCTCGCGCAGCTGCACATCAACCCTTCGCAAATCACCTTTGTCGGCATCAGTCACTATCATGGGGATCACATCGGACAAGTGGCCTCCTTTCCCCAGGCAACATTGCTGATCGGAAAGGGCGATTGGGACGCGCTGAACGAAACCAAACCCAATCCCGGGGTCAATCCGGCGAATTTCGCGCACTGGATCACCGGCGGCGGAAAAGTGGAGCCGCTGCCCGGCGACAAAGATGTGTTCGGCGACGGCAGCGTCATCATGTTGAACATGCCCGGTCATACCCCGGGGCATCACAGCCTGCTGGTCAAGCTCAGGGATATGGGGAACGTGCTCATCAGCGGCGACCTGGCGCACTTTCGCGAGAACTACGACAGCAACGGCGTACCCACCTTCAACACCAGCCGGGCCGAGACGCTGGCCTCGTTCGATCGCTTCAAGCAGCTGGCGAAGAACCTGAATGCCACGGTGATCATTCAGCACGATGCCCGCGATATCGACAAATTGCCGGTTTTCCCCGCTTCCGCGAAGTAACCACCGCCATGCTAACCTTTCGGCCTATGCGTAAAACAGCACTCATCGGACTACTGGTCGCTTGTTCATTCACGGTTGCGGCGAAGGATTCGGATCCGGTCGCCGCGCGGATTGCGGCGCAGAATGCGCTTTTCGAAGAGCAATACCAGGCGGATCTCAAAGCGCATCCGGAACGCGCGACCTCGATCGGCGACTACCGGTACAACGATCAGCTCGACGATTATTCTCCCGCGGCGTATCAGCGCCAGAATGCCGCCGATCAGAGCTTCTTGTCGCGGTTGGGCGCGATTTCCGTGGCCGGGATGCCGGAGCAGGACAAGCTGTCCCACGAGGTGATGCAGCGTTCTTTGACGCAGCGAATCGCGAACTACAAATTCAAAGAATACGAGATGCCCGTGAATCACATGGAGGGTCCGCAAACGCGCCTTGCGGACATGCCGCTCGCCGTGCCGCTCGACTCCGTCAAACACTATGAGGATTACATTGCGCGATTGCACCAGATACCGCACGCTTTGAGCCAGTCCGAGGAGACTTTGCGCGCGGGCATGAAGGACGAGCTCATGCCGGTGCGCTTTCTCTTGGAGAAGGTGCCTGCGCAATGCGACGGCATCATTGCCGCCAATCCCTTTCTGCTGCCGACCAAGAAATACCCCAACAGCATCTCCGCCGACGACCAGCAGCGCTTGACCCAGGCCATCACGGATGCCGTGAACAACGAGGTCATTCCGGCCTATAAGAAATTCGGCGCGTTCATTGCGACGCAGTACGCGCCTCGGGGCCGAACGACCTTGAGCGTCACCTCGCTCTCCGGCGGCAAGGAGCGCTACCTCAACGACATTCGCAGCCGCACCACCATCAGCACCCTGACGCCGGATCAGATTCACGCCATCGGCCTCAAGGAAATCGACCGCATCGAAGGTGAGATGCTGGTCATCGCCCGCAAAGAAGGCTTCAGCGACGTGCCTTCTTTCCGCGAGTCATTGAAGACCAATACCAAGTACATTCCGACTTCGTCCGACCAGATCCTGGATGATTTCCGCAAATACATCGCGCAAATGCAGCCGAAATTGCCGCAATTGTTCGGCTACATCCCCGGCTCGCCGGTGACCGTCGAAGCCATACCGCCATTCCAGGCGGGCGCCGCCACGCACTATCAAACCGGCACGCCCGACGGCAAGCGTCCCGGCCGCGTCAGCGTTGCGACGTCAAATTTCGCGCACCGTTTGCTCATCGACGATGAAGCCACTGCCTATCATGAGGGCATTCCGGGGCATCACATGCAGCTCTCCGTGGCGCAGCAGATGACCAGCCTGCCGAAGTTTCGGCAGCATTCGGGCAACTCCGGATACGTCGAGGGCTGGGCGCTGTATTCCGAGCAACTGGGCAAGGAAGTCGGGTTCTACCAGGATCCGGTGAGCGACTACGGCAGGCTCAGCAGCGAGCTGTTCCGCGCCGTGCGGTTGGTGGTGGACACGGGTCTTCATTCCGAGGGGTGGAGCCGCGATCAGGTGGTCGCGTTCTTCCGCAAGTACGAGCCCGTCGATGAGCCGACCATCCAATCGGAGACCGATCGCTACATTGCGTGGCCGGCTCAGGCGCTGTCATACAAGCTGGGCCAGCTCAAATTTCGCGAATTGCGCGACCGCGCGCAAAAGGCATTGGGAGCGAAGTTCGACATCCGCAATTTTCACGATGAGATGCTGAATGGCGGCGTGCTGCCGCTCGACCTGTTGGATGCCCGCACCAATACCTGGATCCAGGAGCAGAAGGCGGGGATCAAGTCCGCCGCGAATTGATCGGTGGCGCCGGTCGATCGGCGCGCCTGTGGATCGATGGCGCCCGGGCCGGCGGCCCGGCGCTCAATCAACCTGACGACGATAGAACGAATTGATTGCCGTCCGGATCCTTGAAGATCGCAAACTCGCCCCAGGGCTGCTTCTCCGGCGGCTTATCGAACTCGACGCCGCGAGCCGTGAGCTGCCGATAGGTCGCGCCGACGTCATCGCAGGCGAATGAACCGTTGAAAAATGACCCGATGCGGCTCTCGTGGCCCTCCGGGGTGAAGAGCACCACCCGCGTCCCCGAATTGCCGATGCGCAGCTCGATCCAACGTTGCTTGGCGTCGAAGACCTGATCCGTCGAGACCTCGAATCCCAGTTTCCCGGTATAGAACTTGAGTGCGCGGTCCTGATCGCGCGTCGGTATCCCGACGAATTTGACCTGAGTAATCATGGCGCTGGCTCTCCCCGAAAAGCATGTGTGACCCCTCGGCGATTATCGGATATTTCACGGGTACCTAATAGCGATAATCGGTATAGTAATTAGTGATGCAGCACTTCAGCTTGGACAGCTACGTGGTCGATGTCCTCATGCCGGACCTGGTGGGACACGACCGTCGGCCGGCCACGTTCATCGTGTATCTGTATTTCTTGCGCCATGCAGCAAAAGGGAGGCGGGACACCCTCTCGGTCAGTCTGCAGACCATTGCCACCAAAACCGGCCTGTCCAAGTCGACCGTTCAAGCCGCGATTCGGCATCTGCGCCGGCGCAGGCTCTTGGACCCGGCCGTGTCGGCGACGGTTACCGACCCGGTTCGGCGGGTTTTGCGGCCGTGGAACCGATAGTTAGGGGACTAAAACACGCGGGGATATACTGCTGCTCATGCTTGTGAGGTCCCACAAGATCCATTCTCTGCTGAAGGCCATGGGCTTCTGGACATGGGGCCTGATCGCCATCGCGATTTCCGCCTCGTTGGTTTCAATCAGCTTCCGAACGATCTCCACCACCCGTGATGCCGCGTCCGACAATACCGTAACCGGCGATGCAAACCATGCGGGCACCTTTGCCGATTTGATGCCGGCGGTTCGTGGCGCACGCGGCACGGCCGCAAGCGGTTCAAACCAGCCCGTCATCAGCAAGGTCATCGGCAAGGATGTGTCTGCGGCGCAAAAAGCCATGCAAGCCGGTCAATGGTCCGAAGCACTCGAGAACTTGGAAGCCGCGGAAACCAAAGGGCCGCTGACTACCTACGATCGAAAAACCATCGCGGAATTCACCGGCATCGCCTACGTACGATTGAATGATTTCAAGTCGGCGCAAAAAGCTTATGAGACCGCGCTGGCCACAGGGGCTTATCGAGCCGAAGAGTTGGTCAGAATTTTCCGGCTGCTGTTTCAATTGGCCGCCTTCAACAAGGATGCGAAGGCCATTGAATACGGCGTGCAGGCCGCCGCGGCGGGTGCGGCCACTGAGAACGATCTGCTGATCATGAGCCAGTTGTACTACCAGCAGAAGGACTGCACGAATTCCGGGATCTGGGGCGACAAGGCCATTGCCGCATTCAAGAACGCCGGCGAAGCGCCCAAGGAAGTGCTGTACCAGCTCAAGCTGCAATGTGCGAGCAACGTCAATGACATCGCTGCAATGAGGGCGGCCTTGTACGATTTGATCCGGCTCACCAACAAAACGTCGTATTGGAATAACTTGGCGCGCCTCGAGCGCCAGGAAGAACGCGACGATCGCAATGCATTGATGATCTATCGGGTGATGTTCGACACCAATTCGATGAACGCCGATACCGATTACATCGAAATGGCGCAGCTGCTGGGCGATGCGGGATTGCCGGGCGAGGCGCAAGCGGTTCTGGAAAAGGCGATGAGTTCGGGCGTGCTGAAAGACGAGCACAGGGATCGCACCGCCCGCCTGTTGAACACCATGAAGACACGCGCGGACGCCGATCGAGAGGAATTGCCGGCGCTCGACGCCGAGGCCGGCAAGAATGCGGCCGGCCAGCTCGATGTGAAGCTCGGCGAGGTTTATTTCGGCGCCGGCGACTACCGGGACGCCGCCGCCGCGATCGGCCGGGCCATCGTCAAAGGACAAATTAGACAGCCCGAGGATGCGTTTGTGTACCTCGGGCGGGCGCAATTTGCGCTGAAGCACAACGCCGAGGCAAGAAAGGCCTTTGAACGTCTCAAATCCGTACCGAATATGAGCACCGGGGTTTTGCGGCTCTGGAGCTTGTATTCAGACATGATTCCGGCGGAAGTTTCACAGCCGCTGTAGCCCACCACGCCGCGGCGCCACTCTCGCATGAGTCGGGCCGGCCCCGCACAATACCGAGAAAAGATTTTCCTAGGCGGTGCCGGTGTATCTGCGGTATGAAGGGACATCCTGTTTGCGTGCAACGTGGCGCGCAGCTGACAAACGACAAGAACTGAAAGGGGGATGATAAATGAGCAGTCCTGCCAGGCCCGCACCGCTTGCCACCACACCCCTCGCCACCACGCTGCGCAACGAACTGACGCTGCGAGGACTGGTTCTCGGCGTACTCATCACGGTGGTGTTTACGGCGGCCAACGTCTACTTCGGGCTCAAGGCGGGCCTGACCTTCGCCACCTCGATCCCGGCGGCGGTGATTTCCATGGCGCTGCTGCGGGGCTTCAAGGGCATGACGGTCCAGGAGAACAACATCGTGCAGACGGTCGCCTCGGCGGCCGGAACCTTGTCCTCGGTCATCTTCGTGCTGCCGGGCATGGTGATCATCGGCTGGTGGACCGGCTTTCCGTACTGGGTTTCCTGCGCGATATGCGCCTTGGGCGGAATCCTGGGCGTGATGTATTCGATCCCGCTGCGGCGCGCACTGGTGACGCAGTCGGACCTGCCCTACCCGGAAGGCGTCGCCTGCGCCGAAGTGCTCAAGGTCGGCGGCGGCGAACACGCCGATGCGGCGGCGGTCGAGGACAGCCGCGCCGGCCTCGCGGCCGTGGTCTGGGGCGCGATCGTTTCAGCAGCCTTTGCCTGCATCGTGGCGACGCGCATCTTCGCCAGCGACGTCGCGCGGTATTTCCGCGTCGGCGGCGAACGGGGCGGCGTGACCGGTTTTGATTTCTTATTGTCTTTCGCGCTGTTCGCTGTCGGCCACCTGGTGGGCCTGTGGGTCGGCATCGCGATGTTCGTCGGCGCGCTGATCGGCTGGGCCTGGGGCGTCCCGCACTTCTCGGCGCTCGCGGCCGGCGCGGAGCCCATAGCACAGTTGGCCCAGCACACCTGGAGCCATCAGGTTCGCTTCGTCGGCGCGGGCACCATCGGCGTGGCGGCGGTATGGACGCTGGCGAAACTGGTAAGACCGGTGGTCGCCGGGCTGCGCACCGCCATGGCGGCGTCGCGGGCGCGCGCCGCCGGGAACGCCGCACTGCTGCCGCGCACCGAGC
>Ga0210389_10000430_pt1 | contig 39195 bp, 59 predicted proteins | sample IncBWH28OmetaG_FD_160127 | JGI IMG/M metagenome (GOLD analysis project Ga0210389, IMG submission 160127) | Forest soil microbial communities from Barre Woods Harvard Forest LTER site, Petersham, Massachusetts, United States - Inc-BW-H-28-O ... | reverse complement strand
AACAGTTGTCGAGTTCCTGTCCGAGGCGAACCGCCGCTCACCGAACTGAGGTTTTCCACCCACGCATACACCCCATCACGACCGAAATGACCATCGTCAGCCCTGACGGTCATCGACTCAGCGCTTCCAGCATCGACGTTAGCTCTGGCGGCAGGTCTCTGAAACGTTCCAAAGACATGCCTTCCGGTACCAACGTCGAAATCTCTCTCTCCCGGCTCAGCCTGCCCCGCGTTACCATTCGCGCGGTTGTGACTTGGCGCAAACTCAAGTCCAACCCGCCGACGAACGCCGCAAAAAATCAAGCAGTGGATCGGCACCTACCTCGAAACCTAGTTCACGAAACCTAGCTCACTCGTGCAATTGCGAAAACCCCACGCCCGTTTGAGGCATCTCACGCCGGCCACTACCGGCGGCTGAGTGGTTCTGCTCCCTCTCCCACATTCGTCTCAAGGAGCATCACGCGTGAACCACCAAATGCATTCGCAAAACCCAGCGACGCTTCAACCCTCATACCCTCAACCTGAGACCCCCTGGTCCTACTGCTCGCTAGCCTCACTACTCTTCGTGGCCCTTTTCCCTGTTCTGGCCCTGCACTCCCCAGTTCAAGCTCAGACCTTCACCGACAAGATCATCTACAGTTTCAGCGGAGCCACTGACGGGAATGAGCCTCTGTTTTCAGGCGTCGTCCGGGATCAATCCGGACACTTTTATGGCACCACCTACGCGGGTGGAGTTTTCAAATACGGAACCGTTTTCAAAGTGGATGCCTCCGGAAACGAAACGGTGCTGCACAGCTTCGGCAAGAAGAATGATGGGCGTTCGCCCTCGACGGGATTGGTGATTGATCCAGTAGGCCATCTTTTTGGGACAACGTCCGCCGGCGGGATACGCAGCGGGAAGTGCGAGAAAGGCTGCGGAATAGTGTTTGAAATAGAACCGAATGGCGATGAGAAAATCCTGCATGGGTTTGCCGCTGGTTCGGACGGTGCGAATCCTTCCGGAGCTTTGGTCCGCGATCAGGCTGGAAATTTGTATGGCACAACAGAGCTGGGAGGAGCCTTCGGCGGGGGAACCATCTTTAAGGTGGATGCAATCGGGGCCTACACAATCTTGTACAACTTTGTGGGGCAACCGGATGCCCAAAATCCTGAAGCTGGTTTACTTCGCGACGAGGTGGGCAATTTCTACGGCACCACGGCGGCTGGCGGAGTAAACGGCCTTGGCGCCGTGTTCAAGTTCGACGCATCCGGTCATGAGACTGTGCTGTACAGCTTTGCCGGAAGCTTCAACTCAGACGGGCAAAACCCGGACACGGCGTTATTTCGATCCCCTAATGGTGACCTTTATGGCACCACTATGCTCGGTGGCTGGGGTACTGGAGTCGTATTCAAGCTGGACCCGGACGGCAATGAGACAATCCTCCATACTTTCGGCAATGCGCAAAGTGATGGTGCCTATCCCGAATCGCCGTTAGTCAACGATTCTCGCGGGAATGTGTACGGCACTACCATCCAGGGTGGAACCACTGGCATACCTGGAGGGGTTGTTTTCCAAATCAGTGCTCAAGGCGTATATTCCGTGGTCTACAACTTCGGCGGAACGCTAGACGGCAGCGCACCTGCGGGCCCCCTTCTTCCGGGTCCGGACGGCAGCTTCTTCGGCACAACTTCCTCGGGAGGTACGGCAGGCCCTGGAACCGTGTACCAATTGATTCCCTAGAACATTAGGTAGTCTTCCGCCGGGCGCCCTGAGCGTCCGATATTTTATTTCTAGCGGCAGTAGTACCCCGCCTGCAACAATTCCGCGGTTTGCTGCTACTTCGCAGGATCGGTAGTCGAAGCTGGCACCGCCGCCAGCTTTTGCGCATCCTTTACAAGTGCCGTTTGCGCCTGAAACCTTCCAACTCCCCTGGAGATTTGATTTGCACAGGCGATCTCAGAGGGAACTTTGCGAGGTAGCCGTCGAAACCAGGCCTCGCTCATTGAGGTTGAGCGTAATTGATTCCATGACAATGTCGGCTCCGACGCCCGAGTAAAGTTGGTGGTGCTAGAGCCAACCAATAGGCTCGGGAGAAAGGAGCCGAACGATGATCATTATAGGAGTAGATTTCCACCCCGAGTTTCAGCAAATTAGGTGTTTCAGCAGCATGCTCAAAGTCCAATCTTCACTGCGTTGTAGCTGCCATCAGGGCTGTGTTGAACGGACACACCTACTTCGAAAGTTAACAATCGACTGAGCATGCTGCCGTGCGGCAGAGTCTGCGCAATGTCGATTCTGCGGCGCAACTCGCGAGCGGAACGAAGACCTTCCTCCCCATCTGTTCAGTTCGTGTGCAATCGGCCAGAATGAATCCGATGGCAGGACCGTCATGGCTAGATGGAAGCAGGACAATCTTGTGGTTGCTGCTGATAGTCGAGAAATGTTCCCTACGCATGAGCCGAATGGCGAAAGGCTTCAGCGAATTGTGTTGGTCAGTTCGCCCTCTGCGTCGTAGACCGTCACGGTGTTGAGTGTGCTGTTCGCAACGTAGATATTCCCGCTCTTGTCGACAGCGATGCCTTCACACTGAGCGATCTGGTCTTTGATCACGAGCAGCAGGGTGCCTTGCGGATCGTACTTGGTCGCTGTGTTGCTGTAGTAATCGGCAACGTAAACGTTGCCCTGCTTATCGAACGCGATGCCCGTCGGCCCGGTGTTTACCCGGTCCGTGTAGGTTTGAACCTCCAGGGGATTGTTGGTGAGAAACTCACCTACGTTGTAGCTGGTTACGGCGTTCAGTCCAAATGTCGGCCCCGTACCTACGTATATGTTGCGGCCATAGATCGCGAGAGTGCCGGGAGCGGAAAAGGAACGGCCATTCTTGTCCCCAGTCAAGGTTTCGATCAGAGATCCTCTGACGTCATAGACTTTAATGTTGTTTGACCGGTTATTGGAAACATAAACGTCACCGTACAGATCGGCGGCGATTCCGAGCGGGAAATCGAGGCCGGTCGTAATGATCCGGAAAGGCATGTGTCGATTCTGCGGCGCGTAGACCGTGACGGAATTGTTGCCTGCGTTGGATACGTAGAGGTTGCCTTCCCCATCGAAGACTAGGCGGTTGGGTTTGCTCAAGCCGCTGCTGATGAAATCGATCTGCTGCAATGAGGGGCTATATTCTAGGATTTGGTTCGAGCCCGCATTGGCCACAAATAGATTTCCCGAGCTGTCGAAGGCTAGGCCGTTCGGATTACTGAGCGGGACCGGGCCGGGAGCCTGAGCGCCCGCCAGCGCGCCGCATAGCAAGACAATGCAGAGCGAAAGGACCGCAGGAATGCCAATTTTGGAGCGCATGGACGGATCTCCGCTTGATTGAAATTTGGGGAAGTACCGGACAGATTCTCGGCGAGAAGAACGATCCAGTAGGATCCTCCGACAGAATTCGTCTGCAGCCTGAAATGGACTATAAGCCACCCGTTGGGCTCCTGGCAATCAGGCGTCTGATGCGCTGTTGAAACGCTGCTTTGTCGATGTACTCAATTCCAATCGGAATGTGCTCCTGCCCTCCAAGGGACAGAAGTGCATCAATTAAGTTTCGTTGTTTAACTTCGAAGAATGGGACCTGTCGAGACGGGCTGATAGTGACGGCAGAACGGCTCTGGCCGTAGATCATGCCGGATGTGCAAAAAAGCACGATCGCAATGGCAGTCGTCCTCATACAAACTTAGACACTCGGGTGGAGGGTAGTTCCCGACATGTTTTTGCGTAACTGTCGCTATCAGGCCTCGCTCATTGAGAATTGGCCGAAATCGGCATCTTTGTGACCGAGCTGGGAGGGTTCACAACTCTTGTCATCGCGCTCCCGGCGGCTCTTGGGTGGTTGGAATTCCGACTAGGGAGCGATAGAACGCAACGGCCCGGTTAACCGAGGAAGACTCATTCCCCGCGATCAGCCCGTTGACGTTCTTTCCTGTACGCACGATGCTGTAGTAGCGCCAGACCTTATCCGATTCGCGATCCAGAAAGTACATCGACTGCAACTCACCGGGGTGAAGGATAGGTATAAAGTAATAGCGCATCGTGCTAACGTTCTCGACATCGAAGACGAGTCGGCTCGCCGAAGCCTCGACAATGTGCATTCGGTAGATGGCTTTGCCAGAAAGGTTATCGACCTGTTCGAAGTAGAGCACCCTGCCTTCCTTCATCTCATTGGACGTGAAGTCTTCGCGGCGTTGACCAGGTTTCGAGTCGGTCAGAGCGTAGGCGTTCACGATTAATGTTCGCCACTGCTTGTGGGTAGTTGACCAGTAGCGCATGCCTGCGAGTTCTGAAATTGCCCCGATGTGACGAAGCAAGCCTTCAGCTTCCGAGGTATGGGGAAATCGGGCCGCTATGGTGACCAACGTCGTAAAGCCCACTTCAGCCCAGCCTGTGCACACGGGCGGTTTCCAGTCGCGACCCAAATCAGACTTGCTCCATGATTTCACGACGGCCTGCTCATTCACACTCGGATACGCCGGAATGGGTTCCTTTCCACACGGCGGCAGCGGTCCTGTCTGAGGCCCAACATCAATGAGGGGCCTCGCCTGCAGCGCAATGGGAGAAAGCAGGAAGCGATCTGCCTGTTGGGCTAGGATAACGGGCGCTATTAGAGCGATGAGGAGAACCGCGCCGCTGGGAAGCCGCTTCACGTCGATCCTCATTCTGTCATTTTTATGACGTAACTGTTGTTGACCGGAGATTTCACTCAAAACCCCTGCAAGGCAGGGTCAGCCAGTGCCCCCTTCGCGCTTCGACGCACGACTCCCAGAGTTTGCACATCAGGATCGCTGCCACATTCCTGCTCAAATAATTCTTCTCTTCCGGCGTGTGCCTCAGCTCTTCGGTTCAAAAAGGGACAGAGTGTCGCCATTCTTGGACCCGACGACCAGAAATCCCTCAAACTTTTGAGCACCAAAATCTTCAGCATCGGCGTCACGAAAGTCGCCGTACTCGAAAACGCAGTCTGACAGTCGGAACTTGATTTGATCGGACGTACCGTCTTCTTTTCCGACGGCCAGATGCGGCGGAACTCCATCCACGATGGAAACTTGAATTGTTCCTGTTACCCTAGCGACTGACACCGAAGGGGTCACAAATGCAGCAAGCACGGATGTTCGTTCGTCTGCATACTTTCTTAGTAAAGGACAGAGCATCTTCTAAGGCGATTTTCATTCATTCATCTTTGAATTCAGGCAGCGCACGCTATTGGGACAGAGCGCTTTGCTCCAAGGCAGGCTAAACAACGCTCTTCCCTTAGTGAATACCTCTTGACGGCAGTTCAACCATTCTGAAGAGTTCTTCTTTGATCGCTAGAAGACGAAGTCTTCTCACCTCACTCAATCTGGCGTCTTCCGCCGAGTGGCGTGTGTTCAATCGATACAGATCATTGTCGTGCTGAAGCGATGCGATCTCCTGCCTCAGCTCCAACACTCGTTGCCGACTGAATACATCCACCCCTCACCTCGCTCGCACCAGACTCAGCTCAGTATCAGCTAAGTCTTGCCCTTTACCTTTGCCCAGCGTGCTTTCTGCGCAGCAGCCATTTTCCTACGACTCACGGCAGAGATCACCCGTTTTGGTTTGGCCGGTTGAGCGCCTGACTTCCTCTTCGCCCATCTCGCTTTCTGCGCCAAGCTGATCTTGCGGCGAGCTGCTGCAGACAGGCCGTGCGATTTTGTAACTTGGCTATTGCTCTTCTTTGACTCTATGCTGCGTAGTGCATTTGCTACGCTCTCCAGCTTTGCAATCTCCTGTTCAACTTCCGTCAGCATTCCCTTTATGTCCATGCGTTCTCCCTAGGTTCGTTCTGGTGCCTTCGGATTCTATACTGAATCGCCTTCGATAGCGCCCATCCAAGTTTTCGGTAGTGGGCTAATTCCCTGTTGCTGAGACTCAGAAGAATTCAAGTTGTCAATGTAAGTGGTGAGAACTTGACGGCTCGCAGTCGTCCATTCTTCACATTCTTATATCCTTGACGCATATGTTACATGCGAGCCAAGGATATAATTGCCCTAAAAAGAGCGCACTTGTCCTCATCGATCTCCAGGGTGCCATCACCATCGTCAGTGGGAGGGGACGGGCACTTGAATCATCTCCGCCTACCCCGCTCAACTGCGTCAGAGCAGGCTAACCGGCCATCGACACTTCGAGTTAGAATTAAGGGAGTCACGACCCGAGAAGAAAAGGTACTACGCAAACAAAAAGCTGAAGAAGCAACGAAAATAAGAGAGGTCGAAGACAAACTTGACCGCAAGGAAAAGCCGAAGGAATACCCTCTCGAAATTTTCAAGGCGGCGACGCCTTGCTCATCGCAATCTCATCTCCCACTCACCGTGCACGCTCCGCACTCGGGGCAATAGAGCGGCAATAAAGCGTGCATAAGCCTACTTGAAGATGACGGCGGTGCGCAAAAGCAAGGCGAAAAGCCCCCTGGATTTGAAAAAGTTTGAGATTCTTCCGTTCCAGCCACCCACTCTGCCACGAACGCCGAGCAATGAAAACCGACACTAGCTCGGCGAGGACCACGTTGGCGGGAATTATTTTTGTGAGGATAAAGCTGGTTTTCGGTGCAAAACGCAAATGTGCATTTCGATCAGTGTTTATGCTGGTAAATCAACAGTACCGCGATAGAAAAAGCCGGGTCACGACATAGCATTGCCACCCTACGACGATTATACAATTTCTCAAAAGTAAAGGTGCTCACAGGCTGATGGGTATTCAGAATTTAAGCGGCCATCACAGGGGCGGGCGGATTGTTGCGGTCACTCATGATTTGTTTGACGTACCAATCCTCATGCACGGCGTGACCGTATTCATCGGCATACAATACCATTCCTGATCTTTAGGGTCAGGGGCCATTCATTTACTTCGTCTTCGGATTGTCGTTGCCGTAACCCTCGCGAACTTCATCCTTGTCAACTGCTTGCACTTCATCGCTGTTGATGTCTACGGTCACATCTTCGTAGCTCACCACTCTGGAGCCATGCGGAACCACGACCGCGCCATCCTCTGGCACGGTCATTCCACCGTCAGCTAGCCCCGTCAGACTCGTGGCCAGCGCGTGCAGTTCCTTGATGGTTTCTTTCGTCTTCCTGAGTGCCTTGGTATAGTCTTCCAGTTCCAAGTAGCCGCTTATGAGTTGCACATGGTTCGTCATTCGGTGAACCAATTGCTTAACTGCTTTCAGCATGGCAGTTCCCGCTTCCATCCCCCACGCAGTGGAAGCTTTCCTCTCTCAAACTGGATTTACTATCGGAAGTCGCAATCGCAGAAAGAGGCTTTTCCGGCTCACCATTCATCGGACTTTGAGACCGCAAGGCAACCAGGAACGCCCCGACTTCCGGTACTCGGTTCATGCCCCGCAGGTCCGGATATCTTGGGAAGATCGCATGAAGGAGCGCCGCACTTTCCTCGATCTTGAATTTCACATCCGTATTCATGTCCTGGCCATTGGGACTTCCAGCTTCTTCAGTTCCTCGGGCTGCTGGTAGGAATCGTAATATGGTATTTTGCTCATCATGAGTCATCCTTCCGAAAAAGATTGGCGCAGTGCCTCCCTAAACTGCGCCATCAGAGGAAAACCGCGGACAACAGGGGGAGGGCCGCGTGAGTTCCTTCACTTCTCCCAGTTGGACCAATTTACAACCGCCGCATATTTGGGACTTGTTCACAATTGCACAGTGTGTGAAAAAACAGTGCGCAGTTTCCCGATCTGGGAATGAGTTTCAGAAAGGTGTAGCGCCGTCAGAGAAAGCTGTGTTCAATAGTGTGTTCAATAAGTGCCGCTAGTGCCACATTCTGCCCTGTGTGACCCGCTCCAAGTGCTTGATTCCACGTAGAGCGGGGCATCTCCATTAGCTTCCCAAGCTGGATGTCGCCGGTTCGATCCCGGATCAGTCAAATTTTGCCGATGAGTGAAATGGCGATAATGATATGGTCCTCCGTCAAGAAGCCAACAGGAGTAATGATTGGGGTGGCAAAAAGCCAGACGGAGGATCATCACCATGCAGATTAAATCGATCGGGATCGATCTGGGTAAGACCACCTTCCACCTCATCGCCCTGGGAACCCGCGCCCAGGTGGTAATCCGCAAGAAGTTCTCACGTTCACAACTACTGGAGTACACAGCCAATCTGCCTTCCTCGTTGATTGGGATGGAGGCGGGAGTGGGATCGCATTTTCTGGGACGAGCCCTGCGCGAACAGGGGCATCAGGTGCGTCTGATCCCTGCGCAGTTTGTGCGACCGTTCGTGAAGTCCAACAAGAACGACTATCGCGATGCGGAGGCCATTGCCGAAGTGGTGGAACGGGAGAACATGCGTTTCGTGCCCATCAAGACAGAAGATCAGCTCGATCTGCAAGCGCTCCATCGAGTGCGCGACCGGTTAGTGGCACGCCGGACCAGCGTGATTAATCAGATTCGAGCCTTTCTGCTGGAGCGTGGCATAAGTTTCCGCAAGGGGCCGGCCAGCCTGCGTCGGCAGATGCCCGAGATCCTGGAAAATGCCGACGCAAAACTCAGCACTGCCATGCGTCGGCTGTTGGATTTCTTGTGGCAGGAGTGGAAAGGCCTGCAGTTGCAGATCGAGAGCCTGAACGTAGAACTCGAACAAGTTGCGAGCAGCAATCCGAGTTGTGTTCGACTACGGCAGATCCCGGGAGTGGGTCCATTGATCTCGACCGCCGTGGTATCGGCTATCGGGAACGGCGCGGCTTTCAAAAGGGGACGGGAGTTTGCCGCTTGGCTGGGACTGGTGCCACGGCAATGGTCAACCGGCGGCAAGGCCAAGCTACTGGGCATCAGCAAGCGGGGCAACCCGTATCTGCGCAAAATGTTCATTCATGGAGCGCGAGCTGCGGTCTTACGTGTCAAACGCGAAGGCTCCAGTCTGGGGAAGTAGATGAGCGGGTTGGAAACCAGAACAGCACGCAATGTGGTGATCGTCGCCACTGCCAACAAGCTGGCCAGAATCAGTTGGGCAGTTTTGTCCAGCGGGAACGACCATCAGCCCCTGCACCGAGCTGCTCTGCCCTCCACCTAGACGAAGTGGAGTTTGAAATTCTTTTCTCGGCAGTCTGCCGAAGACAGGAACGACGAAAACACAGTCAAACGGCGTGCCTGAAAACCTGTGGCGTAACAAGGTCTTTCACGACCGTGGCGATTAACAAGGACAGGCACGCGCGGATCATCATCATGCGCCCGGAGATCACTCTCCACTCAGAGGCCGGATACATTTTCGCAGACTGTTCTCGTCGAAACCGATTCTTCTTGCAGTTCGGCGACGGACCATACATGTTACAACAGCAATTGACTAAGCTTGTTTAACGCGGTCGACGATGCGAGACAAGCAATGTAGGACTTTCAGGGCAAGACTGGTCTGAAACGATTGTCGTAACGCCAAAGGTCTTTTATTGGAGCGGCAAGCTCTCCGATAGGAATCCAAAAGCCCGGAATTTTCTTGCTCAGGCATGCCCCGAGGATCCGGGCACTGACAGTAAACGTACAGTTACCCCCCGGTGAAGAAGTTCTCTCGTGCATACGGGGAGGAGTTTTCTTACGCGCGTCTCCGGTACTTGCACCATCCTCGGCCATCGCGGAATTACAAATTGGCGGACTTGTTGTTCCTTATTGGGTTGGGCTATTCATCGACTGTCGCCCGATGCCGGAGAGAGTTCATAGGCATTGCCGTTGCTGAGCGGGCCGCCTTCTGCCGTAACACCGTAGAGATTTGCGGCGGAATCCAAAATCACACCCGAAGGCCCTACCCCATTCACCCCGGTGAAGTTCTGGAGAGTGGTCTTGTGCCAGGAGGTGGCGGTGCGGGAGATTTCGAAGACGATGCCATCGCCGCCCGATCCGCCGCCGGCAGTGCCGTAGAGATTGCCCGAGGCGTCCTGCACAAGCGGGGAATTCGGTCCAGCGCCATCGTTTCCGCCGGTGAAGCCATGAATGATGTGGTTGAGCCATCCGCCGGAAACGGGGGTTAGCTCGAAGACTTCGCCAGCGCCGCCGGGTCCGGTCGAAGGAGTGTGGGAGATGAGGTATAGGAAACTGGGAAGCACCGGACTCATCGTCAGCAGCGTCCGCATAGCGCGTTAGCGGATCGGACGCTGGCAGCGTTCGCGGAGTTACACCGGCTCGGGAAAGAAAAAGCTAGTATAGCGATGGAGCGAGCACTCCAGAGCCTCTTGATCGAGTCTCTGGAGTGCTCGAAACCCGTGTCAACAGCGGGAGAAAGGACTTACACTGCCCAAGATCTCTAGCTTCCCTTCTGACAGAAAATGGGAGCGGTTCAATCCGCCGAGGACTCACATTGGGACTGGTACAACAAACGGGGGCACTTCAGTGGGGTTCCGTTCACGAGCTACTTGTGATCCAGGCGCTCTTTGATGACGGACACAAATCTCGGAGTGTGGCTTTTCAGTAGCTGCTCAATACCGGGCCTAAACTCATGCCACAGGTTCATTCCCGCTTCGTTGCCAACTGTCGAACCAAAATCGCCGAACGGCTCCCCAAGAGACCGCCTCCAATAGGGACGCGAGGCGGTGGCCGCAGCCATCGAAGTCAGCGCCCGCAGCAGGTATGACGTATTCAGCCTACTCTTTCCGAATTCATCCCGCCTGACAAAAATCCGTGAACCTGCATACATAGCCCTGCCCATCAAACTCACACTCCTCGAAGAGTGATAACCCGATTGCTGCTTCAGCACTGACGAATTCAAGTACTGCTTAAAGACATTGCCCGACTCTCTTTGACTGGATACCGCCCTCTCAGGGGGAACGAAACCGCCTTGGTGCATCAAGCCCGCTTTGCCGCCTATCGCACCGAATGTTAACGCGGAGCGTGCTTCGTCAACGAACACGTTAGACTTCTGTGCGGAAGTTAAACCCTGCACCAAAGGGGCATCAGGAAGAGATTGACATAGGCTTTGGCATATGGCCCCAAATACGGCCAACAACACGCACGAAACGACCGCGAAGGGTGCAATTCGCTTTGCCATACCCCAGCCCCGCAAGTGCCAAGCTCCAATCCATCCGCCTGACGACTGGCTCTCTTGTCCACCTTGAACCTAGCACTCCACTCAGCCTTATTCTGAGCAAGAGTGCTCATCCGCAAGACTGGGGTGCGCAACGCCGTTGACCGAACACCAGATCGATTGCATCCCTCATCTCCGGGACGAAAATTTCATAATCCGGTGCATCAAAACAGATAACGTTGCTCTTCCGTTGAATCAGCATATGATCCCCTAAGAACAATCAGTGGGAGCTATCAATTTGTTCGATGGCAGTTGAGTGTATTCTTCCGAGAGTAGAAACCGCTCAAGGTTATCTGACGTAGCCTCTACGAAGAGCTTCGATGTCAACCGCGCATGCGCAGGGAACCGCTCGGGAGGGACTTCTTATTACCGAGGCGCGCTCTATGAGATCCTGAAGAACCGCATTTATCTCGGGGAGATCGCTCACCGGGGACAGAACCATCCCGGAGAACACGCGGCTATTGTTCCGAGGGAGTTTGGGATCGGGTGCAGGCACAGTTGAAGAGCGATCATCAGGGGCGCAGGAATGGTCTCAAAGCGAACTCTCCCAGTATGCTCGTCGGCCTGCTGGAGGATGCAGAGGGCAATCGATTCACACTGTGCCACACCTCGAAGAACGGCAGACGCTATCGCTACTACGTTTGCCAAATTACGAGTGGCGGAAAAGAAGCGGCAAACAAACCGTCGAGAGTGCCGGCCCATGATGTTGAACGGCAGGTCGTTCTCAAGTTGCAATCCTTCTTACAGTCTGGCAAGGACGTCATGGACGAACTCAGCCTGCCAGAAGATCCTGCGGCGCGGATGCAGCACATCATGGCTGGAGCCGCGAAACAATTCGACCAGTTGAGTTCCGGCGCCCCCGCGGTCGTGAAGGACTTCGTCCGAAAGGTAGTGCGGCGTGTCGTGGTTCATCCCGACAGGATCGAAGTTGAAGTCGGCAAGCAGAAACTGCGTGTTGCACTTACCGCAGATCCGCACGCCTCATCTCGACCCGCAACCAAGCAACCGGAGCAAGGTTCGAGTGATGTGATCCACCTCGATATCGAGGCTCGGGTCAGACGTTGTGGCGGAAGGGTGCGGTTGGTGTTTCCTCCCGATCATCATGGTCAACCGCCGTCGCATCCCGCTTCGTCACTGTTGAAGGCCCTGGCACGCGGTCGCACTTGGCGCGAATGGATCGTGGCCGGAGAAGGTTCAGGTCGGAGATCAATTGCCCAAGAACTGAGACTCGATGAGCGGTACGTAGGCCGGGTTCTGGAATGCGCTTTTCTCGCTCCCGACATTATGGAAGCGCCTGTTATGATCCTAAGCTGTGAGGGGGATCAAAATGGGTGCTGTGTCCAAGATTGTTAAGCAGTTGAAAAAAGAGCGTGACCGTGTTGAGAAGCAGTTGTCAGGATTGAATGCAGCACTCGCCGCGTTCGCCGGTGTGTATTCAGGAGCGAAACCAACGGGCAAACGCAAGCTGTCGGCGGAGGCCAGAGAGAAGATGGCAGCCGCTCAACGAAGGCGATGGGCAAAGGTTCGAGCGAAGAAAGGCAGGTAATTATGATTCAAGCAACTTCGGAGTGAAGGTTTCGGCTTACGCTGCGGTCTCCGACCTGTTGCTCCGCTTCACCGCCCCACCCGATAAACCCTTGGCCTCAGACTTGAGTCGGCCTAGCACGTCCATGAACTGCTTCGCCACTTCCCCATCAAGCACGATTGTATGCTCGGGCTGGAAGGAGATGGTGACCGTGCCTGTCACTGTGTCTTGGCTTACAACGCGCACTTGGTCCAGATTGATACCCTGCTGGCCACCACTACCCGCCGTGAAGAAGAAGTTTGCCATCGATCATGCCCTGCGCACGAGCCACACAATCAGCAGAATCACGATAAGCGTTCCAACCAAACCCATACCTAACATAATTCCTCCTTGGATGATCTATAGGAAATTATGCTGGAGGTCGATGGGTCTTTGCTGCTCAGTTTTGCTCATAAGCGAAGTTCTAAGAAGTAACCTGCCTCATTCCCTTATTCAAACCGCTTCAGCCAGACAGGTGTTTTACTTTGACCTGTAATGTGTTTGAGGAGTTCCCACGCTCCAACTGTCGAACCCGCAGCGGCTCCATGAAATCCCAACTTCGTCGCCAGCTTTGTAAGCTCCGGGTAGTTCTCCCCGAAGTGTTGGAGCATAGTCTCTGTTGCTTGAATGATGGGTTCCCCAGCCGCATCAATCAACGTGGGTACGGCCCCCGTGACCAGAGCCGGGGCTGCCAAACCACCCACAGCAGCCGCACCCGCGCCTCCAATTATCAGCCCATATGCCAAGGGGAATCGCGCTACCGGCCCTAAGCTCCCGACTCCACCCACTGCTGGTTACGAACCGGCGCTAGCGACGCAGAAAATGCTTTGAGAGGCTGTGAAGATCGGACGAGACACCCAGATCGCTATCTCATCGGACAGTATTCAATCGCAGGCGGACTTCCCTCAAGACAGATTCCGTTTGTAAAGTCACCATGGAGGCGGGGGTCCTAAGACGGACGCAAGCTTGTCAGTGGACCTCAGTTATTGTGATCCTGGCCTTCCTATCTTTTCCTACATTCAATCACTTGGACGATCTCTCTCCACTCGGCCTGGGCATACCTAGTGGATGTGGCTTGGTTAAAGGCGCGGCAAACGAGGTCGGCATTCACCAAGCCGACGGGAACGGCGGGGGCCTGATAGTAACTGCGACAGTGCCACGCTTCGTTCGCAAGCGGCGCGGAACGTACCCGAGCATTATTGACCAGACTGTGGAGCGCCAGGAGTAGACAGTGATGTTAGTGGGGTTTTGTGGATGTGAATCTCGCGCCAAAGGTGAACGACGTGCACTTAGCATACCGATATCTGAGTTTACTTCTTCTGACCGCTGCCCTTGCTGCACCTGTTGCCATGGTGGCCGCTGCCAGCCCGCAAGACGATAGGAACCACGAAGATAGACAAGGCGAGAACAACAAGCGTTACTACGACAAGGGCCACAAAGACTATCACAACTGGGACGCCAACGAAGATCGCTCGTACCAGCGGTATCAGAACGAGCATCATCAAAAACGGGACTTCGCTCAGCTGAGCACACGGCAACAGAGCGTCTACTGGAACTGGCGTCACAGTAATCCAGACAACAAATAAACGAAATCGCCGTGCGCAGTTGTGATCCGTCGCGAGGTCGATGTCAAAGGCTCTGGTTCCGATGACAGACCCGGTCAATTCCACCGCGACGAACAAACGGTCGGCAGGAGAAGAACTCGGATTGTTGTCGAAATCACCATTTCACCGAGAACTGGGTCAACGGGGGAAATGGCATAAGTCGTTGTCACTGCTCCGTTTGTGATTGCTTTCCGCCAAAAGTACACGACAAAACCCAGACTCTGTGGTGCCGAGTCTGCTTTCTAACGTATCAATACAACAAGTTGCGGGTCTATGTCGAGGGCCACCTAAATGCACCGGTTAGGTAGAGGGAGCATGCTTCCCCTCTTTCAGGTTTCTGAAACTAAGTCAGCTATCTGAAGTTCTCTCCTCTTATCGCTAACAAACCTTTAGGAGGTTTATATGTTTGCGCGCAATGTCTCTATTCATCTGAAATCGAACGTGCTTTCCGATTACACCCGGACCTTTGAGAACGACACTCTTCTTTTGCTTCGCAAGCAGAAGGGCTTCAAAGACGAAATCACATTGTCAAATCCCGGCAGCCAAGATGTTATTGCCATCAGTCTGTGGGACAGCAAGGCAATGCGGAAGGTTACAACACCAATACCTACCCAGAAGTGTTGAGAACACTTGCATGAATAATCGATGGAACGCCCAAGGTTCAGACGTTTGAAGTCGTCGCTTCGACCTTCCATAACGTCCTGGCAGCGGTGTAAGTGAGATCGTGCTCATGCGGGGCGGCTCCTTCAACAAGGGGCCGCCCTTTTGTTAGTCAAGGCGCAGTGATGCTCGATTGGGGTCACGGAAAAATTGCACGCATGCACGTAATGTATTGAATGAATCGCACCATTAGCGACGGCCGAACATTCCACAGGTGGGCTGGCATCGTCTCTCAACTGGCATCGTCTCTCAAGTGGACCGTTCGGGAATGCTCGTCAAATGTCTTAGCATCAGTTTGTGGTTTTCCTCTGTATTCGCGGGGAATATAAAAGTAACATCCGGGCACAACGAGCAAGCCCCTCGTAAAAGAGGGTCACCGCTGGACCCTATTGTGATTAGCAGTTCCGGTTTCTTCATGCGCACAGTTTCCTACTGTCATCGGAACCAGTGCTTGCCTCTGCGCGACCAATTCCATGGCTTGGACTGCCCCATATATTCCTAAACCTGAGCAATTTTGAGCAGTCACCAAGTAAGCCATCGCTGTAATCTGTAAGCAGATGTGAAGGAACTCTGTTCCTCTGGTGGCGCAGCCGTATATTCGTATACAGGATAGCTAGCTCATTCCCCCACTGCGCCACATCTAGTTTCTGCAGGATGTTCACACAGCAAGTCAAGTAACTCGGCCCCGCTCCTGCTCAATCTCTTGCCGTCCCGGCAGCACGACCAGAGGTAAACTAGCGCGATATGCGCAAGCGACTAATTGCTCCGATTCCCCAGGATCCTCCGGCTCTCAACAAAGGTTGGCTGGACCTCGACCGCATAGCCGTGGTCGAGGTCACATCGGAAGAGAAGGATTATCCGGTGGAGTCTGCGCTGGTCTCAGGGGAAACGGCGGGCTGGCGTGCCGCCGATTCTGGCACTCAAACCATCCGGCTAATCTTCGATCAGCCGCAAAGACTCTCACTCATTGCGCTCGTTTTCCAAGAAAATGAAACTGAGCGCACCCAAGAGTTCGTCTTGCGATGGTTTCGTGATAGCGGACGCTCGTTTCGAGAGATTGTGCGTCAACAATTCAACTTCACTCTCCCGAACGCAACACGCGAGGTCGAGGAATATCGGGTCGAACTTTCCGATGTCACGGTTCTTGAATTGGTCATTTTTCCCGACATCAGTCGAGGAGCGGCTTGCGCTTCACTCAAGAGTCTACGCCTGTGTTGACTTTGGAAGCCAAGGATGAAATCATCATTTCGTCGAGCGGATCGCAGTTGCGGACCGCCAAACTTGGCGTTGTTGTCGCCCTCTTTGCGCATTTATTCATTCTTCATCATCTGATGCTGCTGTCTTCTTATTCGGGACCCTTGAGGGGGGCGAATCATGACACCCGTCGTAGCATCCAAGAAACTCAGCAAGTTTGATCCCAAGAAATTCCTTTCGACCATCAATGGCGGTAGAAAGATCACAGCTTTTCCCAAAAAGCAGACGATCTTTGCTCAGGGCGACTCGTCCGATGCTGTTTTTTATATAAAGGAAGGAAAGATAAGACTCACGGTTGTGTCGAAGACCGGGAAGGAGGCCACCATAGGCATTCTGAACGAGGCCGACTTCTTCGGAGAAGGTTGTCTAACGGGACAGGCTTTTCGCCTGTGCTCCGCAACTGCAATGACCGATTGCTCTGTAATGCGGATCGACAAGAAGTCGATGGTGGAAGTGCTGCACCGGGAGCATGCATTTTCGGATATGTTCGTGGCATATTTGCTGGCGCGCAACATCCGATATGAGGAGGACTTGGTTGACCAGCTTTTCAATTCCAGTGAGAAAAGGCTGGCCCGGATATTGCTCTTGCTGGCTCATTTCGGTAAGGAAGGTAAGCCCGAGATTGTAATCCCCAAGATGAGTCAAGAGACCCTCGCGGAAATGGTAGGTACAACGCGGTCGCGAGTCAGTTTTTTTATGAACCGCTTCCGGAAGTTGGGCCTCATCGACTATGACGGCGGCAGTGGGCTTCAAGTCCACAGTTCACTCCTCAACATCGTTCTCCACGACTAGTTTCTGCGACGAAATCCGTAAGGTTGCTGCCTACTATCTGTCAGTTCTGCACAAATTCGTCGTGAGGACTGTGCAGTTTGGATCAGTAGAGCTATCTCCTCCGGTCTAGGCTCTGTTTAACAAGAAGGTGAACAGGCGCAGCAGAGAGCCCAGGAATAAGAAAATCGAATATGATCCATATCAAACTGACACCCAAACTGCGCAAAGCTCCGCAACCGCCCCTTTCACACGCCGGAGCAAGTGCTGACTCAGACCGCGCTAAGAGGCCATCGCTCTCCGAACCCTCTGCCAACGACCAGGAACTGACTCCCGGAGATCGCGTAGAGGGCTTGGGCAACTTCGGAAGGCCGACTGGAGAATTCGGAACAGTTGAGCAAACGAACGAAGACGACGCGGTTGTAAAGTGGGATGATGACGGCCGAATGAGACTGCACCAGCCGTGGCTCAGGAAAGTTTAGCGACAAGGTCCATCGCGCCATGCCAGCAAACCGCGTAGTCGGCGCATTTTTGATTTTCCAAGAGTCTGGCAGTCGGCTCCGATTACACACTCCCCATGGGTGCGAACCGCTCACAGGAAATTTGGAGCAAGCACAGCACCTTCTGGCGTATCATCATGGCAACGGGGTGGTTACCACCTTCTCCTCTTTCAGGTCTTCTGACCTAAGCCAGTCCATCTGAAGTTCTCCCCTCTTAGGCGTTTCAGCAAGAGAACGGTGTGCCAATGCCTTTTCTAGCAATCTTGCGCGAAGTTGATCAACTCCACAAAGTCAGTAGGCGTCTTGAGTCACTTGCAGAGCAACATCCACCATTCTCAGAACCACTCCTAACAATCGCGGGAAGCATTCGTAACACGGCGACATTGTTGGAGGTGTTGGTTGCGACTAAAGGTACACAAGCATGAAGTCTCGTCTGGGCCGGGAGTACGTTGGAGGTGCTCCCAATGCGGATGGGAATCAATGCCGATGTATTTTGGTGAGGTTTTCGAGCCTGAGCATTGGTGCTCCGATGAGAATTGCGGGTGCGGTCATCGTCGGTTCGAGCACAAGGACGACAGGTGTACGGGAGCCAAAATCAGAAATAGAAGAGGGAACTACTGGCGAAACGCGGGAGATGTGCGGATGCGAGGACTTTCAGCCTAAACAAATTTTCCGCGATGGCCAGAAAACAAGCCATAGCACTCACGACCCCAGTCAATGAGTTCTATAAAAAGGGATGTCAAGAAAAAAGCTCGGCCTCGACCGGAGGGTGAGATGTTCTCTTGGGCTCCCTGTGGTCCATCGAACCGATCATTCGCCGTTTTCAGTAATCTTAATGGCGCGGCGTGCAGCCAAAACTATCGGCCATGTTCATGAAGTATTTGCTAAAGCGCAACATCCGGTACCAGGACGACTTGGTCGGTCAACTCTTCAACTCCAGCGAAAAGCGACTTGCACGAGTTCTTCTACTAATGGCGCACTTCGGCAAAGAAGGTGTTTCCGAAATGTCGGTCCCAAGACTCAGTCAGGAGACTCTAGCAGAGATGGTCGAGACCACACGCTCGCGAGTCAGTTTCTTCATGAACCGGTTCAGGAAGCTGGGTTTCATCAATTACGACACTGGTGATAACTTGCATGTCCGCAGTGCGCTACTGAACGTCGTTCTTCATGATGATGATGGAGAGCCCCCAACTTCAGGCGCAAAGCACTCAACTACCCGTGCCATCAAGGTTGCAGAACCCCCTCCAGAGCGCGGCAGGCTCCCCGACAAGGATCGTGCCGAGAAACCACCTCTTCTCGGTGCTTAGGTGTGGCAGGCGTGCTCGCAGAAAAACTGATGCTTTTCTAATTCTCGGTTCAACTAACGATGCCGCAGCACTCAAAGCCATGTCTTGTACCCTTGTACCTTATCTTCTTTTTGAAAGCCACCTCCCTTAAATCCCTAGCGTCCATTAGACACAACGTTTCGACGCTGGAAACTCTGCCTCCTTAAGTGTAGACTTCCGTTGCCTCTCACACCGCCCTAAGCCCGGCGGTGAGCATAACGACAAGCATGCAATTCGTAGCCAAGTTAACGGAAGCGGATTTGAACGACGTGCGAAAAGGCGCTCTTTCAAAGACATATTGGCGTGCGATGGGGCTTGGAGCCATCCCCAAACTCGTATGTCGGTGGGGGGCAGTCCTCGTGGCTTTGGCAAGCATTACTGCCGTATCGCTCGTGGGCGTGCTTTCTTTCGGATGCTATGGTGCGGCCATGCTTCTCGGTAAGGTTCGTCCATTACGCGACGGGTATCAAATTCTCTCCCGGGCTTACGACCGGTTCCTCGACCGGCTTGGCCAAGAAGTTCTGCGGGACTCCCGGGATACCCCCGCGTTACGAATCATGGTCTCCCTCAGCCTTACTTCCGTGCCAATTTTCGTGATCCAACTCATTTTAGGGAAGCCTCGGCTTCTGCTCGCGATCGCTTTCTATCTTTCCCTATGCGGTCTTAAGTTTCAGCGGTCTGTGAGGATGTTCAGCGCCAAACACTTGGAGGCGCACCGGCCCCATGGCTACTTTTCGGAGAAATACGCTAAGGTTTTCGGTCGCTACGTCGAATTCTTTCTCGGATATTTGTATGGAGACCTTCCAGAACTGGGTCGGACGGTTCATGTCCGTCTCCACCATAGAGAGAACGGCGGACCCGACGATAATGTCGCCTCCAGCGGCTACGATCGAACGAGTCCACTAGATTTCCTTCGGTATCTTTCGGACAACATTTGGACGGCCCTAGGGTTTGCTCCATGCGCCTACTTTAAGGCTAGAGGGGATGAAAAGAACCGGCGACGAATGTTATGGGGAATGACGCGGTACTTCGTTTATTTCGGAGCTGTCTTTATTTACGATTGGAGAATCGGGATTGTATTCGTGTTAGTTCCTCTTCTCTTCATGAACTTCATCATGGCGATCACCGCGTGGGTTCAGCACGCCTTCTGTGACCCGGAACATCCCGAGGACTATTTTGCAAGCACTGTCACCATCTTTGACGAGGTCAACTTCATGAACGAAGGATACCACCTCTGTCATCACCACCGATCTGGCTTGCACTGGACCGAGATGCCGGCCCATCTGGAGCGGATTCGCGGCAAGATGAGAGAGTCCGGCTCCTTGGTCTTTGGGGACTTGGATTTTATGGAGCTTTTCATCGAGTTGACTGTCCTTCGCAGAATGGATGTGCTTGCCGACAAACTTGTGCCGTGGGAGCCTCTGAATCACGAACAGAGGCTAGCTTTGCTGGCCAGGAGAACGAAGCCTGCGAGAGCCGTTTCGGCTCGAGGCGTCACAGGTGAAGGCTTGCGGTAGGTCCTTAGATAGCTACCTCGCGCCTGAGCTTCGAATCTCCGGTGCCGTATTGGGCTGAAGAGCACGGGAAAGCCGTACATAATCCGCTGCTACCTGCAACACGTCCATGCAACTGACAACAGTTTGAAAGATACGTAAGCTGCAAGGTTTTTGCAAAACAATCAGACCGTGCAGCTGCCTTCGCCATGAGCAAATAAATGAAACCCTGCGTTTGATTCAGGCTGCGGAGTGCGGTTTCGGCTCCGTTGTGGCCTCCCACTTGTTGCTCCGCTTCACCGCGCCTTGCGATAAGACCTTGGCCTCGGACTTCAGTCGGCCTAGCACGTTCATGAACTGCTTCGGCACTGCCCAACCGAGCACGATTGTATGCTCGGGCTGGAAGCAGATAGTGACCGTGCCCGTCACTGTGTCTTGGCCTACTACGCGCACTTGGTCCAGGTTGATAGCCTGCTGGCCACCACTACCCGCTGTGAAGAAGAAGTTTGCCATCGGTCATACCCTGCGCACGAGCCATACAATCACCAGAATCACAATAACTGTTCCGAACACACCCACACCTAACATAGTCGATCCAGTCGAACACGTACGGCATCAACCTCACCCATGCAGAAATGATAGGGCTAGATTCTGACTTCGTCTGAGCAAAACTAAACACTACGCAAATCGGGCTGACACCTTGTTCGTACGTTGCCAGCATGGCCGAGTGCTTGGACCTTCGGCCTGGTTTCTGCGCGGATGCGTGCGTCGACATTTTGTTAAGGTCAATCGCGTTATTAACGTCAATCACGCTGCAGCATCGATATTGCTGACTCTGGTAGGCCTGAGTGTGGGCGATTGTGGGCTTCTGTGGTTTTTTAGTTCACTGAACAGAAAGTTAATTTCTCCACCGGCCAGAATCGCTAACCCGGAAAGATAGAACCACAAGTACAAGCCGATGGCCGCACCCAGCGGTCCATACGTCTTATCAAGATTATCGAAGTGCCGGAAATAACTCCCTAACAGGCATGACAAACCAATCCATGTTATGACCGCTACAATTGCTCCAGTCAGGCTATCCCAGAAGCGCTGCTTCACATCCGGACCAAAATGGTAGAGCAACTGCACTGCTAGCACACCAAAGATCACAGCTACGCCCCACCGGAGGTAACCCCAGGCCGTTACCCATGCAGGATTCAAATCAAATCTACCCGTGAACCAAAGCCCAAGGGACGTCCCCTCGACCATCAACCCTACAGCAACGAGCAATAGAGAGCCCGCGAGCAAGGTCAGTCCCAGCGCAATGGGTCGAGTCTTCCAGACCGGGCGAGTTTCGCGGACTCGATAGACGACATCAAGACCGTCGATTATCGCTGCAAATCCGCTGGAAGCTGTCCAAAGCGTAAAAGCTAACCCCAGCGTGAGGAAGTGCGTGTCTTTGTGATTCATGACGTCAGACACGATGTTTCTCACCAAACTCATTCCATCTCCCGGGACGAGCTTGGCCATTAAGCTTAGAAGGCCCTCAAACAGGTGAGGAATGGGTACATACCAGAGTAGCGCTGCCATCGAAACCAACAACGGGAACAGCGAGAGCACGAAATAGTACGACAGCCCGGCGGCGAATACGAAGAGATGTTCGTCATAAACATCGTTGTAGATGGTTATCAAGGACCGTTTAATCGTGAGCCACGCGGCTTTCCCACAAAACATGAGCACCTATATCTCCCTCAGAGGTTTTATTCCATGCTGGCTTTCCCAAACCCTCACCGCTGGTAAGGCTCGGCGGATGCGTTTCGCTGGCTGACAAACTCTCATCCGCTGAGGCGGTGTTGTAACAATTTCAAAGTGCCGACAACGGCCCAATCATATCCTGCCATAAAGTTTTCGGCGGTATACACCGGGAGTGAATCACGCCGATTGGCTGAAATATAGTCACCCTCGCCGTGACTCGATCAGCGCCTGACCCGCAGCGACCTTGCGAATTGAGGACGAACCAGCGATTGTTGCTCGCTATGACACACCGCGTGGAGTAAATAGTGACAGGTTTGGGCGGTCGCGTCTGAGCAGGATAGCTCAACATGCGAACAACTGAGATGCCTCTGCCGCAAACCGGATCAAATCACGGTGTACAGGAGTGGCTTTAAGGCTCCGTAAAGCCTTGATCGAGCCAAGAAGCGTCAAACGAATTGAGCAACAGTGCCCTCCGGACTCTACAAATTACAGATTACTTCGACGGTGGCATCGCGAAGGTGAAGGGTTCGGCCACGGTCAATAGTGCACAGTACTGGAGTGGCACTGGGAGTAGCCTTTCATCTAATAGATATACGGATTACCCGGCAACAGATAGTGCAGGAGTTTCAGTCCAGCGAGAGACAAACTCCGTAAATGGTTCAGCTCCGAATGGCGATCTGACGTATAGCGCCTCGGGGGCGCTGTTGAAGCGAGGTTCTGCATGACAATACCTAAAGTGCTAATCGTCGATGACGATGATGCTGTTCGTACGATGCTACAAGAAGGGCTGCAACGGGAAGGCTTTGAAGTGGTGGCTGCTTCGAAGGTCAGCGATGCGCTTAAGCATATCGCCACGGAAAAATTTGATGTCCTTCTCTCCGATCTGCACATGCCTTTTGCAGGAGATGGCTTCACGTGGTCAGCGCCATGCGCCATACTCATCCGGATGCGTTGACCGTAGTTCTTAGCGGCTATCCTGCGCTGGCCGAGGCAATGGCCGCGATTCTCTCCCAAGCCGATGAAATTCTTGTGAAACCCTTCCAAATCAGCGCAATCAAGGAACTCATTCGCGCAAGCCTGGCGAAAGCTCGCCCTGTTAAGCGCTTGAAGGTGGAATCTGTCGCTTCCATTTTGGAGCGCGAGACCGACACGACGATTCAGAATTGGCTCGATCTTGTGGAAAAAGACGTCGAATTGGCCTCTATTCCTCTGAGTCGGCGGGACCGCACTGGGCACCTCCCCAAACTCCTTCGAGACCTCATTCTTCGTTTGCGCTTGGACGCGGGATTGCCAGCACCGATGTCCCTAGCAGCACGCGACCATGGAAAGATGCGGCTCCAACAAAGCTACACCGTGACCATGGTGGTAGAAGAATCTCGTATCCTGCAGGTGAGTATCTTCGGAACCTTGCAAAGGAATACGCGCTGCCTGGACTTCAGTAAGGTATTTCTGGATGTTGTGACCATAGCCGATGAAGTAGATTCCCAGTTGAAGCAAGCGCTGGTCAACTACATTACACCGACGGTGACTCGGGAATCTACGGCGATTAGACTGGCGGGATAGCAGACTGCGGACGCTTGCTAGAGTCCAAAAACATTACATGACGTGATCGTTATTGCTCAGACCCCTTGAATCCTGATTCGCTAGAGCCAGAATTGTTCTGATGCGCCGACATTTGCCTCCACCGCAATTTGTGTGCGAGTGTACAAACCCGAGGCGGCTACCATTCTTAGAACGATGACAGGAAAGCTTGCGAAGGAACAACGATAGAAAAATGGAGGGAATACATTTCTGTTGCCTAGTGCGTCGGCTCTTGCATAGCTGTTGTACCGCGCATGGTCAAGGGTGGCTTTATCTGACAGCTGGGAATCTTTCGGGTCTGAGCAAGGCAGCTCAACTGTTAAGAATTGGAGGATACGTCACCAGCAATTCAGGAGTGACCAGAACTTACCCTTTGTAAGGTGCGCAATATTGCTCAGTTCCTGATTTTGATCGGGGGTAGTCTATCGGGAGCGGATTTATCGGGAGGCCGCTCCCATGCCTGTCTACACCTGGATTTATCACCCCATTCGAAGCGAGCAATGGCTTCCCAGTTGTTGTATCTGCAATGACCCTATTCCGCTTGAGAGAAGTAAGACAGACGAGTACGGGCAGGCAGTTCACGAGGAATGCTACGTTCTCAAGGTCTGTTCAAAAGCGGAGTTTCTCAACAACGGTGAATCAGTGCTGAGCCGAGCAAACAGGCATGGCATCCACCATCCGTACAACGCCGCTATAGCAGAGACATGGAAGTCGCGGACATCCAGGGAGCCCGCCGTGTTTGCGACACTGCCAAGGCAGGAAGCGAATCGGCGTGACTGGCTGAAGCGCCCGTGGAACGCGGAAGTGACAGCGGTTCTTACTCTCCTCGTATTAACTTGCTGGATTGCCTACAGCAATCGCCGCCCGATTTCGCTCTGGAAATTCTCCGAGCCACAATCGATTGCCTTCGACGAGCGAGCATTCTTCCGGCACGCGAATACCTTGTCAGCGAACGGAACGCCCAACCTCCAAACCACGTCGCATCCAATGAAAGACGCGAGACGTACCAGGACCAGGCTCCCGCAGTTTGGGGAGAATGGAGTCGATTATGTCAAAGAAGATGTGACTGTCCGATATTTCACGCGCACCCCCCCGCGGCAGCCGGTGAGCCTGGGAGAAAGTAAGGTTGCTTACATCGGAGCAGATGTGACCGTGCGTTATTTCTCGACGAAGCCCGCGGGAGGGTCGGGGACGCGGGAGGATCGGTGAAACTCCCCGGATAAGAAGACAGACCCTTCACAGGAAAGTCAGAGCTAGACCAGCCCGCAAGGGGGTGTTTTCGACAGTTGCTTCGGGTGACGAATGGGCCGACACAAGGCTGCTTTCTACGTACCGTAATTCGCCAGAACGTTCGCCACTTTGCCGGTCGCTGAGAACTGCATGAATTCGTTCAGTTTTCCGGGGCGGGACATGACTTGCCGTTCTTACCTGCATTCCGCTGAAGGTACACGACGAAGCGGAATCCGCAGTATCGGATCTGCTTTGGAAGCAATGAGTTGGGCGCTGAGGCATAGGGCCACTGAAATGCACCTATCTAAAGCGAGTGAGCATTCTTCTCCTCTTTCAGGTTTCCTGAAACTAAGTCAGCCCATCTGAAGTTCTCTCCTCTTAGCGACTACAACCTTAGGAGGTTGCTTATATGTTTGCACGCAATGTGTCTTTCCATCTGAAAGCGAACATGGTGTCGGATTACACGAGAATCTTTGAGAAAGACGTTCTGCCTTTGCTCCGTAAGCAGAATGGCTTCAAGGACGAAATCACGCTCGCCGGTTCGGGCGGAGTGGATGTGACTGCGATCAGTGTGTGGGCAAACAAGCAAGATGCCGACAACTACAACACTAGTACGTATCCGCAAGTGTTGAAGACGCTGGCAAGATTTATCGAGGGAACACCCCAGGTTCACACCTTTGACGTTATCACCTCGACCATCCAGCAGCGCGAACTCGTAACTGCGTAAAGTATACTCTGAGTTGGTTGGCACGAGGAGGCGGAGCTACGTCTGCCTTCTCGTGCCACCAAACAGCCTGCACCCGAGTCGGGCTGAGAAGGGAAACCGTTCTAGCTCATCGACGACTAACGTCGTGCCCCGATAGGATAGTCACGTCTCGGACTCTTGGAGTGCTACACTTTAGAAGTCGCTTTACACATCCCTCCGCCGTGGCCCGTTCCGGGCGTCGGTCTGTTGTGCAATCTGATAATTCCGCATCGGAGGCTACGCCTATGCTGCTGAACAGCACCCAGGGCATCGCCAGCACGCAACATGTAGAAGAATCTTCGTTGTTGCGACGCAAGATCGAAGAGCTGAACGCGAATACTGTCCTTCTGATCGCCGAGGCCGGGAAATTGATCCAAGGATCGAAACAGCTTTCGGATCGGCTAAAGGCCTTCGAAGACCCCAGCAGCACGAAGCGGAAGGTGGCTCCTATCACTGCGTCAGGAAATAGGTAGTGGCGTTTTAAATTTCTGCGCCGCCCTCTTGTTCAGTTGTTCAGTAGAAATGATCAGCATTGGCTCTGCCTTGGAGGTTAAGCTAATTGCGACCGTCCATAAGGAGACATTTATGGATGGTCATCCTTTCCCATGAATATCATGCGAAGTTTGCAGCAGCCAAGTCGATCTAAGGGTCGGTCTGTCTGCCGATGAAAATGGAAAAGCCGTCCACGACCATTGCTATGTCAAGCGGGTCACGATCCTCAACAGCCTTCCCACCGTCGCTACGATGACCGATTAAATTCAAGAAAAGCCCGCTACCTCACCGAACAGCGCGGGCGGAATTACAAACCTCGTCCGGTGCATGCTTCCCTAAGTAGTGAACCTCATGATCGGCACCCCAAAAGTTAATCCGTTTGCTACGTTAACCGTCTAGCCGCACGCTCCAATCAAACTGCCGCCGAGAAACTTCTCGCCATGCTATCGGCTCAGCCGCCCGTGCTTCACTGTCCCAAATGTGGGTCTGATCGGGGTGAGTCAAAAGGAGGACGACCAGCTGGATGCGCGAACGCTGGCGCGGATGTCAGTTTGTCGTGAGGCTCACAGAAGGTAGATTGACAGGAAGTGCAGCGCCAACGATGAATGCGGCGCTTACCGAAGTAGCCGAACTTCTTGAAGACTTGGTGTTGGCATGTGGTGCAGGTCATGGCTTTTCTCCGCTTGATTTCTGCGGGAAAAAGCCACATACTCACTTTGGGTCTGGAGTGCGGCTTACCCCCCCTTTGGATTAGCCCCGACTACGGCTCGAACCGCAGCCGGGGCGCTTAATCAGTCACTCACTTATACGGCGGAGGTCGGGTCATGGCCTTCACCTCGCTTTCTGAAACGCTCTACGTCTCTAGCGCAGAGCGTTTCGCATTTAACGCCAAAGTCATTCCTTCGATTTTTCGGGCACAAATTCTACCGCAGGGCGCACATTCCGCACCCTAAGCCTGCCGAGCCGCCGACGCATCAATTTCTTAGGCTTCGCTTTGTAAAAGACGCTCAAGCCTTCCCAGATAGGTTCTAGCTCGTCTTGCTTGTGCAATCGGGTGAGGATTGTGTAGATGGAAGCCATTGGGTTGCTATACCCACTAAGGGAGAATCCTTTCTGCTCAAGAGCATCTTTGATTTCATTGGGCGAAATGCGCTGCTTCCCGCTCAAATAGATAACCTTCCTTACGGCATCGGTGAATCCAAGGCCGCTCAGGTCATCCGGGTCAGGCGTTTCACCGCACAACGGCTGCAACTTTGCAATAGTCGCCTTCACATTCGCCATCTCTTTGTCCATGTCGGCCTTGCGCATCTCCAGCTCCGAAATTTCGTGCATCAGGACAAACTGGCGAGTCCGCAATGTGGTGAGAAGTACTTTGTATTCGCTTTCATTCACAGACAGGAGTGTATATGTGTCTACAGACGTTTATCAAGAAAAAGAACCGGACACGAAAAATGTCTTGGGACATAGCTATCGCAGACGCCAAGGTTGCATTTCCAGCGGAGCACGGGGCAATTTAAAAACCACAGTGTTTAAGACACTACCGAACCAGCCTCTAAGCCAGCGATCGGCGAGTGATATCACCGAATTCTCAAATCCGCAACTTCCCTGCGGAATCATTGCCGCTAAGAGCACGACGACGCTTCTGATCGTAAAGGTGGCCTAGGACCGTACCCGGTGCACCTGCCTGTCTCGCTCACATTGGCATCTCTGCGATGGGGATCTACACCGCCCCGTACCAGTTGGCCTACGTCGTGAACGGGTCCATCATGAATTACAACCTTTCGCTGAGCCCCGGCACCTACGACACAGTCGTCGAAGAGTGGGACAAGTGTGGCGGAGCTGCCACCACCCCGATTACGATCACCGTGAGCGGAGGAAGTGGGAGCGGAAAATCTTTCACCAACCTTCAGCACAGCGGCGGTTGGGCCGGATACGGGCAAAGAGCACCAAATTTCGTGGACTGCTCACCTTGACCGTGTGACGACATCTCTTACTGGATGGCCCAGAAGGTCAAGTCGCCCTCCATGAGCGGTGAAGCCTCTGAATACAACCTTGGCGGAAGCAGTTCTTATGGGGATGCCTTGTGGAATAACCATTTGATCGGTGATCTGTCCTCGCAAGGCATGAATGACTCGAATCACTCACTGGTTCCCACTCTACATAACTTCACTTACGACGTGTACTTTTATGGAACTGACTTGGGGCTTTCGCAGGCAGAGGAGTTCGACATCAATCAGTTCTATGACAACCTGGGTTTCGTCTGGGGGGCACGAGTGCCGTATCGCGGGCGGGAACGAATGGGACGTATGGAACCCTGTGACGTCGCGCTGGACCCCCACAGGTATCCCCTGCTACCCGAACAACAATTCATGGAACCATCTCACCCTCAAAGTGCAGCGGACATCGAGCAACCAATTGCTTTATGAGTCGATCACGCTGAACGGAGTAACGAACAACCTGAACTGGACCTTCAGCCCTGGTTCTTATCCAGGATGGTACGGCGTGACCGTTAGCTATCAGCAGGACGGTAATTACCAGCAGGCGTCCTACGACATATACCTTGATGAATTCACTCTCATCTCTTTCGCAATCGCCCTCCAGGACGCCCCAGCTTCGCGCAAGGTATCGATCCGGTTCTGCCTTACGAAGATAGGCGGTCGGCCCAGCCGCTTCCCCTTGGCGCGGGCATTGCGCAAACCGGCCTTCACCCGTTCGACGATCAGGCTGCGCTCAAGTTCCGCCACGGCAGCCGACGGTCGGTACGTGCGGCCCGAGCTTTGCTCCGAGGTCGGTAGCCTTGCCGGCCAGATCCAGGAGCCGCTGTCCGCAGTCGAGCACGGTCTTCCAGTTCCTTTTCTCCTCGGGCCTCTCTACCTCGACCGCCAAGGCCTCGATGTCGGCGACGCCCTGCCTTACCTGACGCGGAGTGAGGTCTTGGCGCTCGTGCTCCATTGTAGGAAGTGGCGGTTTCTGCATCCCGGCAGGGAAATTGTAATGTGCGGTTTCGGGCAGACAAAAAACCCCACCGCGTTTTAGGATTGCAATCTTCATGGCTACAGCGTTCGACAACGAAGAACCCCTGACTCACGAAGAAATTCTGCTTCGGTTCAAGAAGATCATGGGCCGCGACATGACCCCCGAAGAGAAACACAAGTTTTTCCTGCCTACCGAGATTTCAATCGAACCAGACTCCGAAAAAACCTAGCAATCCCAGAGCGTGATCTTTCAATTCTGCTCAGTACGTCCATCCGTTTTCCGCTACGCTGCTTGTGACCGTCCAAAGGAGGCATTTGTGGGTGGTCACCCCTTCCCAAAAATACCCTGTGCACTTTGCAGAAAGCCAGTCGATTTAGAGACTGATCTGTACGCCGATGAAAACGGAAAGCCTGTCCATGAGGATTGCTATGTCAAGCACATCATGAGGTCCCGCCGCAATCCGCCTACCAGTATGATGGCCGATTAAAAACTCTTTGGCGCTCGCTTCTGTGGTATAAGGTTGGCCTTCCCAGACTCCTGGAATGAGGTTTGTTTCATGGATGATAGGGAAGATACTGGCCGCCAGAATGGAGAAGGCCAGACCGATGCAGACAAGCCACTCCGATCCGCTATTGTATATTCAAACTGACCCACTACCAAATTCCCCATTGACTTTGATCGTTCCAGGTGTATCAATATGGTTGAAATTAAAGGGGAGAGCGACAAAGGGAAGATGGCTTTCATAGAATCGCCAACAATGAGATCACCTGTGGAAACTCTTATTCGGCTCTATATGCCAGGATGGCTAGTTATCAAGTCGAAGCCTGGCGCGGTTCACGGATTCCAGGTAGCGTGAAAAAGTTCATTTACGGTTAATTTTCGGTTAATACGCCAACCACGAAGTAATTTGAACTAGCCGTCATCTGGGCCCTCCGCATCTACCTCATCTTCATGATCGCCGTCGTCGCATATCAAGTCTGGACCGCCGCGCTCGCAGAAGACGCCGTCGCCGCATATCAAGTCTGGACCGCCGCGCTCGCAGAAGACGCCGTCGCGGCTTTCGAGCGCTTCGTTCGTTGACTTGAGGTTGCTTGCAACCTAAGATGTGCATTCAGCCCGGCGGCACGACCCGCGTAACAGAGATAAATGCTCGATTCCCCTTCACTCGTCGGACAAACCTTCTCGCACTATCGCGTGCTCGAGATGCTCGGCGGCGGAGGCATGGGCGTGGTCTACAAGGCTCAGGACACGCGCCTCGACCGCTTCGTCGCGTTGAAGTTTCTTCCCGACGATCTGGCCAGCGATCCGCAAGCGCTCAGCCGATTTCGCCGCGAAGCCAAGGCCGCTTCCGCCCTCAACCATCCCAACATTTGCACCATCTACGACATCGGCGAGGAAAACGGGCGCACCTTCATCGCCATGGAATGCCTCGAGGGCCAAACTCTCAAGCACCGCATTGGCGGCCGTCCCATTGAGTTGGATCGCCTCCTCGATCTCGCCATCGAAATTTCCGATGCGCTTGATGCCGCCCACGCCGAAGGCATTGTGCACCGTGACATCAAGCCCGCCAACATCTTCGTCACCAAACGTGGCCACGCCAAAGTCCTCGACTTCGGCCTCGCCAAGGTCACCGCCCTGCACCCGCGGTCGCAGTCGGAAGCCACTCTCGCGACGCTCGGAGTCGATTCCGAACACCTCACCAGCCCCGGCTCGGCGATCGGCACCATGGCCTACATGTCGCCCGAGCAGGTTCGCGGCAAGGAACTTGACGCTCGCTCCGATCTGTTCTCCTTCGGCGCGCTTCTCTACGAGATGGCCACGGGCACGCTTCCATTTCGCGGCGAAACTTCCGGCGTGATCATGGAAGCGATTCTGAATCGCGCACCTCTGCTGCCAGCGCGATCGAATCCCAGCACTCCCGCCGAACTGGAACGCATTGTCGGCAAAGCCCTCGAAAAAGATCGCGACCTGCGCTACCAGAATGCCGCCGAGCTCCGCGCCGATCTCAAGCGCCTGCGCCGCGACCTCGATTCCAGCCATGGCTCCAGCGGTTCAGGCTCGTCGCCATTTTCGTCTGGAGTGCACCCCGCGCATGCCACGCCCGATGCTGCCCCTGCTTCAGCGCCAGCAACGCCGCTGCCCGCAGCAAGTACCTCGCATTCTTCCAACAGCTCGGTCATCGCCGCAGCTGCCTCGCAGAACAAAGGCAAGGTACTTTCGTTAGGCATCCTGCTTCTCACCATCGTCATCGCCGCCGGTTACGGCGCTTACCATTTGGCGTTCGGCCGGCGCACCGCCGAAGGCCCCGGCAAAGTCGCGAAGATCAGTAACTGGAATAGATTGATGAACTACACCGCCATCTCGCCCGATGGCCGCACCATCGCCTTCACTTCGCCCGTGGAGGGTTACGATCAACTCTTCGTCATGCTGGCTTCCGGCGGCGAGCCTCTTCAACTCACCCGGGACGAAGGCAACAAGAGCGTTCTCAGCTTCTCCGCCGACGGCACAAACATCTACTTCGGCCAGACTCTGGGTGCTCCGGAAATCCGCATCATTCCAACTCTGGGCGGCACACCGCAGCTGATCAGAGCCGGCACCACCCTCACGCCTTCGGCTGATGGCCAGTCATTATTCATCCTCACCGCCGAAGGGCGCGTGGTTCGTACCTCGAAGTCCGGCACCGGGCAGGAGGATGTCGTCTACGGAAACACGGTCACCGCCACGGCTGACTCCAGCACCATTGGCTTGGGTTTGCGCGTGACCATAAAATCGTATCCCGATGGCAAGAGCCTGCTCATCACTTCTCCTTCGGGTGCCTCGGGGGGTGGAAATAATCCTCAACTCACAAACTCGGTTTCGCTCTATCGGCTGGATCTCTCGACCCGTGCGATCGAGCATCTCGCCGACCTGCCCGACACTTCGATTTGGACATCATGGGCGCAGCCCGGAAAGAGCCTCTACGTCAGCCACACCGTCAACAGCATTACCAACCTGTGGGAGTACTCGCTGGCCGATCATTCTTTCCGGCAACTAACCTTCGGCACAGGTCCCGACCGCACCCCCATGTCAGATCCCAACGGGAGAGGCGTTTTCTTTATCAGCGGGCGCAGCACCGGGGCGCTCACACTATATCGCGCATCTTCAAAACAGTTTTCTGACATCGTCACCGAAGACGCCACTCAGCCCGTCATTTCAATTGACGGCCGCCATCTGGCTTACATCACCAGTCCCGAACTGACAAAGGATGAGCTATGGGTTTCCGATATAAACGGCGATCATCGCCTCAAGCTCGCGACCGGCAGCCAGACGCTCGAAACTCTGGGCTGGTCTACGGACAACTCGAAGTTCCTTTACGCCGAGAAAGAAGGCGCAGATTTCAAACTGTATGTCATTGATGCCGATGGCACCCACGCGCGCCAGTTGCCGTGGAACGGCGCTTTCGTCGGCTTCTCGATCTGGGAGCCGGACGATCAATCCATCATCGTTTCCGGGCTCGGCAAAGAAAACAAAGTTACGGCGTGGAGACTGTGGCTGGATGGCAGTCCTGCCGTGTCGCTGTACGAGAACTGCGGCATGCCGGTCGACATCTCGCCCGACCGGAAGTTCATGCTCGGCACCGTGCTGTGGACCGACGCTGCCGGCATTTATCAATATTCTCTGGCGGACAAGAAATGCACCGAACTCAAGTCCGGCATTGCAACTTACAATCTGATGTTTGCCCGCGATGGCAAATCGTTCCTGTATGCGCTAGCCGCCCACGGGGAAACCATTGTCTATCGCCAGCCCTGGCGCTATGGAGTCTCAGTGGGTTCGCCGGTTCCGGCGCTGAAAGTCCCGCTCGCCCTGCGCGAAGACTACAACGGCAACGCCTTCAGCGTTTCCGACGATCTTTCCGAGGTGGTCTACGCCCGCCCCAACGGTCACGACGATTTGTACTTGTTGTCGCAGAAGTAAGTCCATGGCAGGCGTCCTCCGTATTTCTCTGGTTCCTCTGTTTTAAGCTTTTCTTAATTCGCCCGGTCGGGTAGTGGTGCAGCTTGAATTATGGCCACTCTTTCGGGCAGTTAATAATCATGCCAGATGGCAACTGAATTGTTGGCGATAATAAGCTTGGTTGAAATTTGGCTTCGCCAATTCTGAAGGATGCGGTGGCTGCCTGCTGCAACTGGGCAGAAAACCTTCGCGGCGGAAACGCAACGACCACTTTCCGCTTGAATATTTTTCTGACCATTTCAATCGTTGGTACTTGATCGCTGTCGCCTGACACCAAAATCGCCACGTCGAAATTGCCTTGCAAGGCATCGTGAATCATCTGGGTAGCAATATTAACGTCCGCCTTCTTTTCTTGTTGAACAACCTCTTTTACGGAATGGCGAGGTCGTAGCCTCATAGTTTCTCCTTAAAGAGATCAGCAACATTGACGCTTCCTGTCGAAGAAAGTTCAAGTCAAATCACAGGCGTGCTGGGTTCATAATCTGCTTGACTTTGCGACCCGTTGAATATGCAAGAATGCGAGACTACCTAGAAAAGAGTAGGTAAGCGGATAGGATCTCAATTTTGAATTGACAAAGTGATTGTCATTTGAGAATGTGTGTATGCACGTTGCAAGCGAAGACTGATAGCCGAACGCAATGTTTGACTGCATCTCTTCGGCACAGTGCCTGACTGTGCTAACTCCCCACCAAAGGGGAACAATTTTTAAGCAACGTTGTACCCAGACATTCGGCGGCTCCTGCAGACGGCCATTCTGCTGAGCCACAAGTGCGCAACATCCCGCGGGATATTCAACCTAATCGTTTCGTTGTGACGAAAGTCGCGCAATTACTTTTCACTTGAAAGCAAACGACCATTTCCTTTCAGGAGAGTAACGATGACAGAAGGTAAATCGACCACATCGCTCATTCAACAACCGCGTGCACCGTTAAAGGCATTAGCGATCGAGTACCTGGCGATCCAACAGCTCAAGCAGAATCCGGCCAACGCACGCATTCACAGTCAAGAGCAAGTGCGACAGATCGCGCGCAGTATCAAGGATCTAGGATTCAATGTGCCGGTTCTGGTCGATCAAACCGATCAGCTCATTGCCGGGCATGGTCGCGTCGAGGCCGCCAGGTTTCTTAAGATGACGGAGGTGCCTGCCGTTCGGCTCGAACACCTCACCAAAGCTCAGCAGACTGCCTTTGCCATTGCGGACAACAAGCTTACCGAGAATGCGCAATGGAACAAGGAATTGCTGGCCGAGAATTTCAGATTCCTCTTGGAAAGCGATTTGGATTTTTCCATCGAGGTGTCGGGTTTTGAGATGCAGGAGATCGAGCTGTACGTGGAAGCTTTGCTGCCGACGGAAGATGGGGAAGAAGACTTGGTAAAAACGGAGTCAGAAGGAGAGTATGCCTACGCCGTCAGCAAACCCGGCGATTTGTGGCTCCTCGGAGAGCATCGGGTCTATTGCGGCAATTCTTTGGACGAATTAAGTTTCTCGACCCTCATGCAGGGCCGTCGCGCAAACACCGTATTCATCGACCCACCTTATAACCTTGCTATCGATAAGATTACCGGACTCGGAGCGATACAACATCGCAACTTCGCCATGGCTGCGGGGGAGATGACGGAAGAACAATTTCAGGATTTTCTTCTGCAGGCCTTTTCGTTGGTCGCCAGGAATAGCGAAGACGGCTCGCTTCATTTCATTTGTATGGACTGGAGACATCTTGGCGAGATCTTGCGCGCCGGGAAAACGGCTTACTCGGAACTCAAGAATCTTTGCGTGTGGGCTAAAACCAACGCGGGAATGGGTTCGATGTACCGCAGCCAACATGAGCTGATCTTTGTGTTCAAGCATGGGAAAGCTCCCCACCGCAATAATATTCAGCTCGGACAATTTGGCCGATACCGATCGAATCTTTGGCAGTATCCCGGAAGCAATTGTCGAGCCACCGAGGAAGGTAACTTACTTCGGTTTCATCCTACGGTGAAGCCGGTCTCGATGGTGGCCGATGCCATCCTCGATTGTTCCCGCCGTAATGACATCGTTCTCGACTCCTTCTTGGGTAGCGGCACCACGCTGCTCGCCGCAGAACGGACCGGCCGAATCTGCCATGGCATCGAACTCGACCCACGATATGTAGATACCGCCATCCGTCGGTGGCAATCCTTAACCGGTAAGGCAGGGATTGCAGCAGCGACAGGCGATAGTTTTCCCATCTGGAACAGGAGGTCATCCGTGCCAACAGAGATTGAATCAACCGACGAACACTCGAAACAAAGTGTGGGGTACGCGCATCCCCCCATAGCCACCCGCTTTCGAAAGGGGCAATCGGGAAATCCGAAGGGCCGTCCGAAAGGAACAAAGAATTTGAAGACTCTTCTTCACGAGACCCTAAGTGAGAAGATTAACGTCAATGAAAATGGAAGGGGCAAGGCAATCTCGAAACGACAAGCTGGAGCGACGCATCTCGCAAACAAGGTTGCTTCTGGTGACGTTAAGATGGCTCTGCGACTTCTTGAATTGGAGTTGCGCGAGGAATCACTCAACAAAGCCCTACGAGGGGTTGAGGGTGGCCGAGTGATAAGCTCCCTGCCTGCATCGGCCACCGCACACGAACAACTGTACGAAATTGCGGTACGACTCCGAGACCGCTTCGCGCGAGAAAAACAGCAACATGAATCGACGCTTGGCAGGAATTCTTTCGGGCTTAATGGCGTCGCTTCACCTCAGTTGCGAAATCTCGGTGGTGTAGGCATTATGCTTCAGACCCCAATCACCGGCTCCTGCGGATGAAGCCTCTAAGCGGGCCCCACTCGATTAAATCTGCGATTGCAGCGGAAAGGCTTTTTGGGAGTTTGTTGCACTTATGTGTTGTGATCGCACAAAGTGTCATTGTACGGTTTGCGCTCGATCGCAATTCGTGGTCGGTTCTCGCGAGATTCGCATGTATGCAAATAACAGGCGCACAGATTGCCGTAGAGCCTACGTTCTGAGAAGCTTTCAGCTCTCCGAACGAAGCTAATTGGCTCCTAACTGCGTCGCGGCAATTACATACCGCCTGAATCCAGGTCAAGAACTAACGCCTCTTTTTCGTGACCGAGATCGATCTCTTTGAGGCTTGACGTACCCGCGCCTGTCGCTTCGGTCACAATTGCGTCCTGTCTGACTTGATCGTCATTCGTCTTCAACGTCCCTGACGCCGTGACCACAGTCTTCCCGTGCTGCTGGAAACTCACCTGCACCGCAGGGCCGGTCCCTTGCCACTCCACCGTGTAGCTGCCAGGTTTCGGTTTTATGCCGCCGATTTGCACGGCATCAGAAATCTCGACCGAATGACCGTTCTTGGTTGCGGCGTAGGCACTTCCGCCAAACCCGAGCAGGCAAGTCAAACTAAGTACAGTTGCGGAATGTGATGTTTTCATGATTTGTCCTTATTAAAATCATGACTGTCACTATTGATAACGGTGCGCGCGCGATCGTATTCCCGAAGTGTCTCTTAAAGCCATTGCAAGCGTGGAAGGACAAGTTGGTCGCGAGTCATATTCATTTTCGATCGTGCAATCCCCACAAGCGGTGAGGCAAAAGATACGTGAAGCCCGCAAACCCTTCCCACTGCGTCGAGGAAGAAGTGAGGCCATGATCGAATCCGACATCCAGTGCAAGATTTTTGCTGACCGGATACGAGACGCCCACCGACGCTGCGCACGGCTCCGATCGATGATCACTTGGGAGCAAACGAGAACACACCGAGCACCGCACTGCCAACCACCAGCAGGGCCGGATTGACTTTGTACCGTTGCAGAATCAGCAGAACACCAACGGCAATCGCAGCCGTTTCCACACCGGAGATCGCGCCTCTTGCCATGGTGAAACAGCCGGCCAGCAGGAGCCCGATCGAGACCGGCGCAAGCCCCTGCTGAATGGAAGTCCTCCACGGCCATCTTTCGAGTTTCTTCCATAACCGGGCGACAACAAACGCAAGCAACGCTGTCGGCCCAAAAAAAGCAATCAGTGCCACGACCGCTCCGAGGATTCCACCCGCCCATTGTCCGATGACGACGATCATCATCATGTTGGGGCCAGGTGCCATCTGCCCCACGCTATACAGATGGATCAACTGTGGGAAGGTAAGCCACTTGTGAACCTCGACGGTCAGGATTTTCATTTCGGGGAATGCCGCCATGCCCCCACCGACGGTAAGAATCGACAGATACGCGAATACGCGAACAAGTGCCGGTGCCTGGTTCATAAAGTCGCACTCTCTTTCTGTTTTTTGCGAGGCCGATGGAAGAGGATCGCCAACAAGCCGACGAATACCAGCGTGCGTGGAACCGACTGGTGCAACCGGTTCACGGCAATCACTGTCAGCGCGATGAAAATGAAGTCAAATTTTCCTGCGAGCGACTTCTCAGTGAGCCCCATAACCGTGGACAGGATCAGGCCAACCGCCGCCGCCGCCACACCCTTCAGCGCGGCGGTGACAAAATCGTGGTCTCCGTGGACGCGGTAGAACATACCGACGACGTACATAAGTACGCCGCCCGGCAGGCAGATGCCGATGATGGCCGCGATAGATCCCAGCGCGCCGCGCAGCTTCTCGCCCACCAGGATCGCCATATTCGTGGCGTTAAGGCCAGGAAGACTCTGGCTGATGGAAAGCATCTGGACAAACTCCTTGTCATCGACCCAATGCCGCTTGGTTACGAGGCTGCCGCGAAGGTACGGCACCACACCGCCGAAGCTGGTGGCCCCGATGATCAGAAATTCCAGGAATATCTCCCGGATGGAAACTGCTGCCGCTTTGGCAGCAGTTTCGCCCGGTTGTAGTGCGGGTTTAGCAGCAGTATCAGGCATGGCTCACGACCATGATTCCTTCATCCGGACAAGAAGCTTGCGTTTCATTCATGGGAATTGGGCGGATTGCCCAGCAACCGGTACACGGTCGCGGTCTTCGTCGCATTCAGCGCTATGTAGTCCTCCGCGGAATACTGTAGGGCGATAAAGAAGGCTTCGGTCCGGCGCAATACCTCCGGGCTGAGCTGCGACCGGTCTTTGAATTTGAACTGGTAAGCGAACTCCCCGATGAGCGGACGGTGTTCGCCGCGGGTACGCCAGATCGCCACGTTGGCCTTGCAAGTGAGACCCGAACCGAAATCAAGCAGGCCGATATCCTGAAGCACTTCCTCGACGATGGTATTGCTGACCAAATGGATCTCTTCTTTCGGGGTGTGCCTGACTCTCCCGAGCACCGGGAGCAAGTCGATCAAAGAGTCCATGTCGCGTACATTTTCGCGGCCTAACCCAATCGCTCCGATCATGAACTGCACGTTGTGTGAGAAAAGCAGACGGATGCCGCCCAGCTTCTCCTTCAAAGGCAGCGCCTGGACCTTGAACTTGACGCGATGATCGCCGAGGATATTCGGCCTGACATCGGTCTCGGCCGCGGCCTGCAATTCAGGATGCCTGTACTTGAAGACGATCTCGGGCTCGCCGACTGGGAAACCGTCCTTGTAGGGGATCCGGCGGCGCAGAATGAAGGCGTGGTTGTAGAGGCGGAAGTCATCCGTGTCAACAAAGAGCACTTCGCGGATTTTGACTGGCTGCTCCAGGAAGCCCTCTGTCGTGTATTTCACGCCATGCTCTTTGGCTGGCTCGCGCATGACCTTGCCGAAGTCAAAGAAGCTCTCTCGCGAATGGAACTTGTTGGGCCGCAGAATCAGCTTGCAGCAGATGTATTCCGGCGAGTGGATGGGCATGCCATCGGCGTACTGGCCGGGCTTGAGTTGGGGGACGCGCCCGACCCAGCTGGGGGTTACCGGCTCGCGCCCCTTCGGCGGAAGCGTGGTCTTTCCATTTTGACGGCTTAGGGCGACTGCTGTAGCAACTGGCATGTTCACCCTCCCGAAGCGATGAATCCTTGGATTCGAGTTCATCGGAGTGTAATAACGGATAGACCAAGTTGATACTGTAAGAATTACTAGGGAGAGGAAATAACCTGATAGCTGTCTTAGGACGTCGTCCTCAAAGCGTGGTTTTTGTCGGAGAGTTATCCTCTACGCCGTCAAGAGGTGCAGGGGATAGGAGATAGAGAAAATGAAACGACACAACTCTGTTAACTAGATGATAAAGATGTGGAGATATTGTGGACGAAACGACGCGCCTGGGTGTTGATTTGGTCATGACGACGCGCTTGGGACCTGGATTTGGGCGTGGTGTGATGTGAC
>Ga0210389_10000429_pt1 | contig 39472 bp, 31 predicted proteins | sample IncBWH28OmetaG_FD_160127 | JGI IMG/M metagenome (GOLD analysis project Ga0210389, IMG submission 160127) | Forest soil microbial communities from Barre Woods Harvard Forest LTER site, Petersham, Massachusetts, United States - Inc-BW-H-28-O ... | reverse complement strand
GCCGCGAAAGCGGATTTGTCGACGCAGGCGCGCAGGAGGCCGGCCAGCCCCGCACAGCCCGACGGTCCCGACGCGATGGCCGGATCGCCGCCTTGGCTATGAGCGAACAGGCGGCGCGCCGGCGTTACGTCGTCCTCCTCGATGGTCATGAACCAATCCGCAGCCTCGCCGATGATCGGCCAGGTGATGGGGGAGATCTCGCGGCAGGCCAGGCCACCCATCGCCGTATCGGCATTGCCGCTCGCCGGCGCCGGCTTGCCCGCGTGGTTGCTCTGGAACCAGCAATCCGCGCTCTGCGGTTCGACGACGATGAAGGTCGGCCGCTCGGGCAGGACCGCCCACAGATAGCCGATCACTGCCGCGGCAAGGCCGCCCACGCCCGCCTGGACGAACACGTGCGTGGGGCCCTCTGGCCATTGCTGCACGATCGCTTCGTGCGCCAGCACGCAATAGCCGCGCATGACGCTGCGCGGCACCGCATCGTAGCCCTCCCAGGACGTGTCGGAGATGATGGTCCAGCCGTTCTCGGCGGATTGGCGCCGGCATTCGGCGACGGCGGCGTCGTAGTCGCCGTCGATCCTGATGACCTCGGCGCCGCGGGCACGGATTGCCGCTTCCTTCTCGGCGCTGGTGAATTTCGGCAGGAAGACGACGCAGCGATTGCCGAACAGCCGGGCGCCGGCGGCGACCGAACGGCCGTGGTTGCCCGAGCTCGCCGTGGCGAAGGTGAATTTCGCGGTGATCTCGCGATGCTTGCCGTTCATCACCTGGGCGAAGGTCGGGCTGGCGCGACAGGCCGCGGCGACCACGCCGGCGAGTACGTTGTAGATGGCCAAAACGCCGCCCAGCGCCTTGAAGGCGCCGAAGCCGAAGCGCTGGCTCTCGTCCTTGACGCGGATCTCGCCGAGGCCCAGTCGTGTGGCGAGGGCAGGCAGCGCATGAAGCGGCGTGGGCTTGTGCCTGGGGCATTCGGCGAGGCTGTCGCAGAGCTCGGGAATGCCGTCGGGATCGATCACGAACCGTTGCTCGCGGCCGAAGGTGAGGCCGGGCCCGGTGCGGGGATTCTTGGCCAACCAGGGAGGAAGCATGCGCGGTCATAGCATGGTCCATGGTCGGCCGCGCCAAGATCGCCTAAGCTGGCCCAAACGGAGAGAAACCATGAAGGTGAACGTCGAAGTGAGTTGCACGCCGGAGGAGGCGCGCGCCTTTTTCGGCCTGCCGGACATCAAGCCGATGCAGGACCGCATCATGGGCGAGATCGAGGAGCGGCTGCGTTCCAGCCTGGGCGCCATGAACCCCGAGACGGTGTTCAAGACTTGGCTGCCGGCCTCGATGCAGGGTATGGAACAGATGCAGCAGATGCAGCAGGCGTTCTGGTCGCAGCTCGCCAACATCGCCAGCGGCAAGAAGGAGTGAGACGGCAATGAGCCAGCGTGAAAAGCCGTCCGACCCCAAGCCCTACTACGAGGCCCACGTTTTCTGCTGCACCAACCGCCGGCCGGCCGGCCATCCGCGCGGCTGTTGCGCGGAGAAGGGCAGCGAGGCGTTGCGCGACTACATGAAGGGTCGCGCCAAGGACCTCGGCCTCAAGAACGTGCGCATCAACAGCGCCGGCTGCCTCGACCGCTGCGAGCTGGGCCCCAGTGTCCTCATCTATCCCGAAGGCATCTGGTATTCCTGCGCGACCAAGGAAGACATCGACGAGGTGCTGCAGACGCACTTGGTCGAGGGTGGGCGGGTCGAGCGCCTGATGCTGCAGACCACCGACAAGCTGCCGAAACACCGCGTCAAGGTGTGACGTCTCCGCCCTTCCTCCCCCGTCTTACGGGGGAGGTGCCCCCGAAGGGGGCGGAGGGGGAAGGCCCCAGAGGCGATCTCTGAATATTTCCGATCTAAAACTTGCCGGGACCTCGACTGGGGCTTTCCCCCCCCGGCCCCCCCGGCCACCGCCCCCGTACGACGGGGGAGGGGAGTCACTCCACCAGTTCAGCCAGCCGCCGGATGATCCGCGTCGGCTCGGCCGTGGCATGCGCCGGCACGCCCGCGTCGAAGGGGTCGTACCAGATGCCGCACATGCCGAGGCGCTGGGGCGCCACGACTTCCCATTCGTAGTTGTCGCCGACCATCCAGGCGTCGCCGGCATCGACCTCGAGCCGTTCCAGCGCGTGGCGGTAGACCGCAAGCTCGGGCTTGCCCTGGCCGAACTCGCCTTCGATCTGGATATGGTCGAAGCGATGGCCGAGGTCGAAGCGCATGATCTTGTCGCGTTGCGTCTCGGCCGCGCCGTTGGTCACCAGGGCGAGCTTGACGCCGGCCCGGCGCAGGGCGTCGACGGTGGCGTGGGCGTCGGGATAGAGCTTGTATTCGTCGCGCCGCATCTTGGTGAAAGCGTCGGCAATGCGATCGGCCAGCGCCTCATCGTCGCGCCCGAGCCTGGCGAGGCCGCGCCGCACCGAGAGCCGCCGCGCGCCGGCAATGTCGAGCCGCCACTTGGCCGCGGCCTGCGAGTCGGACCAGAAGGCGCGCGCCTCGTCCATGACGGCCAAGCGCACCCGTTCGATCGCCTCGGCATCGTGCGCGTCGAGGTGCGCGGCGAACACCGTGAGCAGGCGCCGCCAGGCATCCTCCGGCTGGGCGTAGGCGCGGATCAGCGTGTCGTCGAGATCGAACAGGATGGCGCGGGGCAGGGCCGGCATGTCGCTCAGTTCGTCGGACGGACGAAAGTGGTGGGGGCCGGGCTCACGACCGTGCCGCGGTTGCCCTGCACCTCGATCACGGCCAGGGCGCGTTCCGACCGGCCATCGGGCAGGAAGCGGAAGATGCCGTCGACCCCCGACCAGCCGTTGGGATTGGTGATCGCCTCGGCGGAAAAATCGCCGCCCGGCTTCAGCCGCGCGAGATTGCCGGCGAGCGCCACGCCGTCATAGGCGAGCGTCGCCAGACGGTTGGGCGGCCGGCCATAGGTGGCGACGAAGCGGCGCTCGAAGTCGGCGCGCCGCGCCGGATCGGGCGCCGCATACCAGGCGCCGCGCGCCATGGCGTCGGAGCCGACATTGGGCACATCCCAGACGCCGGTGCCGATGAACTGGACGGACTTGTTGTCGAGGCCGGCGGCGGCCAGGGCGGACAGGGCTGTCGACAGGCGGGGCGGGGCCACCGGCACCAGGATGGCGAGCTTGCCATCGCCTTTGAGCGCGCCGGCAAGACGCTTGGCGGACGTCACGAGGTCGGCGCTGTTGGGGTCGTAGAGCTCGACCCCGGCCATGGTGCCGCCGCGCATGGAAACGTGACCTTCGAGCGTGCGGACCATCTGCTCGCCGTAGGATGTCTGCGGCGCGAAGGCGGCGAAGCGCTTGATGCCGGTCTCGACGGTATAATCGACCACCCGGCGCACCTGCGGCGGGGCCGCGATGCCCATGATCCAGACGCCGCGCTGCGCGGCGGATTCGTCGTTGGAGAAAGACACGACGTTGGCGCCGCCTTGCGCCACCAGGGGGGCCAGGGCCTTGGCCGACGTGCCGAACAGCGGCCCCAGCACCATCGCCACGCCGTCGGTGCGCGCCTTGCGGTAGGCCTCCATGGCGGTCTCGGCGCTCTCGCCGCTGTCGTAGGCGGCCAGCGCCAATTCCTTGGCGCCGGTGTCGAAAAGCGCCATTTCGGCGGCCTGCTGCATGGCCTGGCCGATCGGGGCCGCCCCACCGCTCAGCGGCAGCAGGAGGGCGATGCGCGTCTTGCCTGACGGTGTGACCGGTGAGCCCACCGACGCCTTGACGGTCGTGGGCGGGGCGGCCGGCGTGCTAGTCTGGGGTTGCTCGCCGCACGCTCCCAGCAGAAAAGCGGCGGTGGCAAGCGCAAAGAAGGACTGGCGCATCGGCGCGAAACTCCGGCGAACGGCTGCAGATGGACGGCAACGAGCGATCACAAGCTAGCGATGGGCAGGCGTCGCGTAAACCACCGCCGCTGGTACCGGGGCTGCATATTGTTGCCACGCCGATCGGCAACCTGCGCGACATCACGTTGCGCGCCCTCGACGTGCTGCGCGAGGCCGACCTGATCGCCTGCGAGGATACGCGTGTGTTCGCCAAGCTCGCCAGCCACTACGGCATCGCCGCTCCCACCGTGGCCTACTCCGATGCCACGCAGGATGCCGCCGAGCCGCGGATCGTGCGGGCGCTCGCCGCCGGCAAGCGGGTGGCGCTGGTCTCCGACGCCGGCATGCCGCTGATCTCGGATCCCGGCTATCGCCTGGTCCGCGCCGCCCTCGCCGGGGACCATGTCGTGACCTCCGCGCCCGGCGCTTCTGCCGTTCCCTTGGCGTTGGCGCTCTCGGGTCTGCCGACCGACCGCTTCTTCTTCGGCGGCTTCCTGCCCGCCAAGGAGGGCGAACGCCGCCGGGCCATCGCCTCTGCCGCGGCGGTGCCGGCTACCCTGGTGTTCTTCGAGGCGCCGCACCGCCTCGCCGCCTCGCTCGTCGACCTTGCCGACCTTTTGGGCCCGCGGCCCGCCGCCATCGCCCGCGAACTCACCAAGCTCTTCGAGGAGGTGCGCCGTGGCCCGCTCACCGAGCTTGCCCGGCACTATGGCCTGCACCCCGAGGTGAAGGGAGAAATCGCCATGGTGATCGGACCGCCGGGCGAGAGCGAAGCGCCGGCGGCCGAACGGCTCGACGCGGCGCTGCGCTTGGCGATGGCCGGCGCCTCGGTCAAGGATGCGGCCGCCGAGGTCGCCGCGCGTTATGGCCTCAAACGCCGCGACGTCTATGCCCGCGCGCTCGAGCTGAAGCGCGAGGCGGTCTCGTGACGACCGAGACCCGCCAGGCTGCCCACCGGCTGGGCCATGTCGCGGAGTGGCGCGCGGTATGGCGGCTGAGACTCGCCGGCTATTCGATCCTGGCCCGGCGCTACAAGACCAAGCTCGGTGAAATCGACATCGTCGTGCGCCGCGGCGGCATCCTGGCCTTTGTCGAGGTCAAGGCGCGGGCCGACATGCCGACTGCCGCCGATGCCCTGGCCGGCCGGCAGTTCGGCCGCGTGGCGCGGGCCGCCAGCCTGTTCCTGGCGCGCCATCCGCGCTACGCCGCCCACTCGGTGCGCTTCGATGCCGTGCTGGTCACGGGCCTTTGGCCGCGCCATCTGCCCGACGTGTGGCAGCCGCCGGAGTGATGCTTGTCGGGCCGTGAGCCGGATATCCAGCAGAGGCTCGACCGGCTGCGCGCGCTTTGCGCCGCGGACGGCGGTCGTCTCGATCTGCTCGAGGCGGCGCTGGCGCTGAGTGTCCTGCACAGCCACGGGGCAGCGGACCTCTCGCCGTTCCGCCAGCACGTCGCGAGCATGACGTCGGCTCTCGCCGACCTGGTGCGCCGGCGCGGCGCCGCGCCGGAACAGCTCGCCGAGGTCATCGCCCGGTCCTATGCCTACCGTGGCGACACCGATTCCTACGACGACCTGCAGAATGCCGACCTCGTGCGCGTGATCGAGCGGCGCAAGGGCTTGCCGGTGGCCTTGTCGATCCTTTACCTCCACGCCGCCCGCGCGCAGGGCTGGGATGCCGAAGGGCTGGCGTTTCCCGCCCATTTCCTGATCCGCGTCGGCATCGACGGCGCGCGCCACGTGATCGATCCCTTCCACGACGGCGTGGTGCGCGATGCCGCCGACCTCCGCGTCCTGCTGCGGCAGGTGCTCGGACCGGACGCCGAGCTGCACCCCCAGCATTTCGACCCGGTGTCCGACCGCGACGTGCTGCTGCGGCTCGAGAACAATGTCCGTCTGCGGCTCGCCAAGCGCGAGGATTGGGCCGGCGCAGCCCAGTCGCTCGAACGCATGCTGGCGATCGCGCCGGACCGGCCGGAGCTGCTGTTCGAGGCCGGGCAACTCAACGCCCGCCTCGACAAGCGCCGCGCCGCGATTGCCGCCTTTCAGCGATTCCTCGACATCGAAGGCAATACGGGTGACTCCGCGTTGCGCCGACGGGCCCAGGCCCTGTTGCAGGAATTGCGTCGCGGGCTTAACTGACGCGAACATTGCCCGTGACCCCTTCGCTTAGGATCCGCCCATGAAGCTCAACGTCGCCATCCAGATGGACCATGTGTCGACCATCGATATCGACGGCGATTCGACCTTCGTTCTGGGACTGGAGGCCGAACGGCGCGGCTACGCGGTGTGGCATTACACGCCGCGCGAGCTCGTCTTCCGTGACCGCAAGGTGATGGCACGCGCCCAGCCGATGAAGCTCAGGCGCGAGAAGGGCAACCATTTCACCCTCGGCGCGGCGGAAATGCTTGACCTGTCGAAAATCGACGTCGTGCTGCTGCGCCAGGATCCGCCGTTCGACATGTCGTACATCACGACGACGCACATCCTGGAGCATATCCATCCCAAGACGCTGGTGGTGAACGATCCGGCGAGTGTGCGCAACGCGCCGGAGAAGCTGTTCGTCACGCATTTCGACAACGTCATGCCGCCGACCCTGATCAGCGCCGACCCGCGCGCCATCCGCGCCTTCTGGGACGAGCACAAGGACATCATCCTGAAGCCGCTGTTCGGCAATGGCGGCGCCGGCGTGTTCCGCGTGCGGCCCGACGACGAGAACTTCAACTCGCTGCTGGAAATGTTCTCCCAGCGCAGCCGCGAGCCCGTGATCGCTCAGCGCTACCTGCCGGAGGTGCGCAAGGGCGACAAGCGCATCATCCTGATCGACGGCAAGGCGGTCGGCGTCATCAATCGCGTGCCGGCCGAAGGCGAGTCGCGGTCGAACATGCATGTCGGCGGCGTGGCGGTGAAGGACACGCTCAGCAAGCGCGACAAGGAACTGTGCGAGATCATCGGACCGGAGCTCGCCAGACGCGGCCTGCTGTTCGTCGGCATCGACGTGATCGGCGACTATCTCACGGAAATCAACGTCACCTCGCCGACCGGCCTGCAGCAGATCAACCGTTTCGACGGCGTCTCGCTGGAAGCGCAGATCTGGGATCGCATCGAGGTGCGTTTCCAGGAGACGCGAGGAAGGGCTTCATGATCCGCCGCGCCTTTCTCGGCCTGGTGCTCGCGACATCCGCCGGGATGGCGAGCGCGCAGGACATGTTCGAGCTCAAGCCCATCGTCAAGGCGGTGCGCGAGGGCGACGAGGAGAAGGTGCGTCAGGCGCTGCTGAAAGGCGAGAATCCCAACCAGAACGACACGTCGGGCCAGCCGCTTCTGATGGTCGCCGTGATCGCGGGTCAAAGCGCCGTGGTCGAGACCCTGCTGAAGGGTGGCGCCATCGTCGATGCCACCGATAAAGAGGGCTACACGTCGTTGTTTCATGCCGCGCAGCGCGGCGACGGTGAACTGGTCGACATGCTGCTGAAGCGCAACGCCAAGCCGAATGTGCAGACCCGTCAGGGCGTCACGGCGCTGATGGTGGCGTCGCGGGCGGGCTACGACGAGATCGTGCGGGCGCTGCTCGCCAAGAAGGCCGACCCCAACACGGCGGACTTCACCGGCCGCACGGCGGTCGCCTATGCGCGCCAGTCCGGGCACACCACGATTGCGGCCATGCTGCGCAAGGCCGGCGGACGCGAGTGATGCCGGCGGCCAAAGCCGCGCCGATCTGGATCGCGGGCGCGCTGACGCTCGACCCGGGCGAGATCGAAGAGACCTTCGTGCGGGCTGCCGGTCCGGGCGGCCAGCACGTCAATACGACATCGACCGCGGTGCAACTGCGCTTCGACGTGCGCCATTCGCCGTCGCTGCCGGACGACGTGCGCCAGCGGCTGGAACGGCTGGCCGGGCGTCGGCTGACGCGCGACGGCGTGCTGGTGCTGGTGGCGCAGGGCGAGCGCAGCCAGAAGCGCAACCGCGAGGAGGCGCTCGATCGCCTGGTGGCGCTGATCCGCGCCGCCGCCCGCCCGCCGGTGCCGCGCAAGAAGACCAGGACACCCAAGGCCAGCAAGCGGCGGCGCCTCGACGACAAGAAACGTCACGGAACCCTAAAATCGCTGCGTGCCAGGCCGACGCACGACTGATCAATTGGGGACTTTCATCGGTCCGCTGTGTTCCTTACTGTCGACCCATCAACCAAAGAGGTGCCGCGTGGCAGACATCCGCAAGGAGACCGACAGTCTCGGCGAAGTGAACGTGCCAGCCGACAAGCTGTGGGGCGCGCAGACCCAGCGTTCGCTCGAGCATTTCAGCATCGGCAAGGACCTCATCCCGCGCGAGATGATCACTTCCTACGCCATCCTGAAGAAGGCGGCGGCCAATGCCAACCATGACGGCAAGCGGCTCGACGACCAGACGCACGGGCTGATCGTGAAGGTCTGCGACGAGATCCTGGCCGGCCAGCATCACGACATGTTCCCGCTCCACGTCTGGATGACCGGCAGCGGCACGCAGTTCAATATGAACGTCAACGAGGTGATCTCCAACCGCTGCTGCCAGCTCAGCAACACGCCGCTCGGCTCGAAGAAGCCGGTCCATCCCAACGACCACGTCAACATGTCCCAGTCGTCGAACGACACCTTCCCGTCGGCGATGTATATCGCCGCGGCGGTCAACGTGACCGGCCGGCTGCTGCCCGCGGTCCTGGCGCTGCACGATGCGATCGCGGCCAAGGCCCGCGAATGGGACGGCATCGTCAAGATCGGCCGAACGCACATGCAGGACGCCACGCCGATCACGCTCGGCCAGGAATGGTCGGGCTATGCCGGCATGCTGGCCGACAATATCGAGCGTATGCAGGACGCGCTGAAGGGCGTCTACCATCTGGCGCTGGGCGGAACGGCGGTCGGCACCGGCATCAACGCCGCACCGGGCTTCGCCGAGGCCGCGGCGGCCGAGATCGCCAGGCTCACCAAGCTGCCGTTCGTGAGCGCGCCCAACAAGTTCACCGTGCAGGGCGCGCACGATGCGCTGGTGCAGCTCTCCGGCACGCTGCGCACGCTCGCGGTCTCGCTGTACAAGATCGGCAACGACATAAGGCTGATGTCGTGCGGCCCGCGCGCCGGCTTCGCCGAACTCGAGATCCCGGAAAACGAGCCAGGTTCGTCGATCATGCCGGGCAAGGTCAATCCGACCCAGGCCGAGGCGCTCACCATGATCGCGGTCCAGGTGATGGCCAATGACGTGGCCGTCGGCATGGGCGGCGCCGGCGGCTATCTCGAGATGAACGTCTACAAGCCGCTGATCATCTTCAACATCACGCACTCGATCACCATCATGACCGATGGCTGCACCAACTTCCGCAAGTTCCTGATCGAGGGCACCCGGCCCAACCTCAAGAAGATCAAGGAGTATGTCGATCGCTCGCTGATGCTGGTGACGGCGTTGGCGCCGGTCATCGGCTACGACAAGGCCTCGAAGATCGCCCACTACGCGATGGACAACGACCTGACGTTGAAGGCCGCGGCGCTGAAGCTGGGTTTCGTGAGCGAGGCCGAATTCGACCGCATCGTCGATCCGGCGAAGATGGTCAGGCCCTACGTCGCGACGGAATAGCGGCTAGCGTTCGACGATCCAGCGGCGCTCGCTGATGAAGCGGGCGGCGGCCAGGCCCATCGCCATGCCGCCGACGATGAAGCAGCACACGGCGCCAGCCTGGATGGCGGCGAGGATGTCGCCCTGGTTCAGCAGGACGATGGTCTGAAACGCGTAGATGCCGGGCGTCATGATGATGATGCCCGGTACCGTGAGCGCGATGCGCGGATCGCGCAGCGCAGCGCGCGCCAACGAGGCGAGCAGCCCGACCGCGAACGCGCCGAAGAAGGTGGCGGGCGCCAGGGCCATGCCGAGATCCTGCAGCACCAGGCGAAGGTCGTTGCCCAGCAGGGAGAGGACGCCGACGGCCAGCACGGTGCGGGCGGAGCTGTTGTAGAGGATGGCGAAGCCGCAGCCGCCCACGAAGCTGGCGACGGCCCGCCACAGCACCGGAACAAGCTCGACGCCGTGCGGTGCGCCGGCGTCGGGAACGTTGACAAGGCCCGCGACCGCGGCGACGAGGGAGAGGCCGAAGGCCGCGGCCAGCAGGATCAGGGTTCCGTAGGCCAGCCGTGCCATGCCCGCCATGGTCTGGTGTTGCAGCAGGTCGAGCAGGGATCCGACCAGCGGGAAGCCAGGCACCAGGAAAAGCACCGAGGAGATGAAACCGACCGCGTCGGAAGGCTGAAAGCCTTGGCGGGAGATGCCTGTCACGATCAGACAATAGGAGCCCGAGGCGAGGATCGCGCACAGCGTCGTCACGGCATACTGGTTGAGGTGGCGGCGGAACATCAGCATGCGTGCGGCCTGGCCCAGGCCGCCGGCGACGATGGCGGCGCCGGTTCCCAGCATGTCGCCGCCGTTCAGGTAGGAAAAGGCGCCGGAGGCGAGGCCGATCGCGGCCGCCACCGTGATGATCGAGTTGATCGGCGGGACGGCTTCGATGGCGTCGAGGTCGGCGGCCAGGTCCTTCGGCGCGAGGTCGGGGCGGCGCTTGCGCGCGAGCCGTTCGAGGGCGCCGATGCGCCAGGCGTTGATCCCGGGCGGCGACACTTCGCTGGCCCGGGTCAGCTGCTCGCCCTTGCGCCGGACGGTGGCCGTCATGCCGTCGATCGTGATGTGCAGCGCCAGGCTCTCGATACCCATGCTGGTGGCCAGCATGCCCATCGAATCGCGCACGCGAAACGCGGTGTCGCCGGCGCGCAGCATCAAGGTGCCGAAGCGCAACAGGACTTCCAGCGCTTCGGCAAGCGGTGCCTTCTGCCCCGACATGGTCTGGCTGCCGGCCGTCAGACGGTCTGCAGACCCAGCACCGCGGCCGTTTCCTTGCGGACCCGCTCGGTAAGCGCGGCGTCCGTCTTCAGGTCATGGCCGTAGGAGGGGATCATCTCCTTGAGCTTGGGCACCCAGTGGCCGACCAGCTCCTCATGGAAGCAGTTCTCCAGCATGTGGACCATGATCCAGACGGCTGTGGAGGCGCCCGGCGAGGCGCCGAGCAGGGCCACGATCGATGAATCGGCCGACGACACGATCTCGGTGCCGAATTCCAGGGTGCCGGTGTGCAGGCGGTCCTTCTTGATGATCTGCACGCGCTGGCCCGCGACGTCGAGCTCCCAGTCGGACTCCTTCAGGTTTGGATAGAAATCGCGCAGCGCCTTGTAGCGATGCCCCGAACTCTGGAAGACCTGCCCGACCAGATATTCCTCCAGCGGGAAGTTGTCACGCGCCACGGCGAGCAGCGGCAGGAGGTTGTCGGGCCGGAGCGACAGCGGCAGGTCGAGCAGCGAGCCGTGCTTCAGGAACTTGGTCGAAAAGCCGGCATAGGGGCCGAACAGCACCCAGCGCTTGCCCTCGATGATGCGGGTGTCGAGGTGGGGCACCGACATCGGCGGCGAGCCCGAGGCCGCCATACCGTAGACCTTGGCGGCGTGGCGGTCGGCGATCTCGGGCTTGCCGCAGCGCAGCCAGATGCCGCTCACCGGGAAGCCGGCAAAGCCCCTAGCTTCGGGGATGCCGGATTTCTGCAGCAACGTTATCGCCGCACCGCCTGCGCCCAGGAAGACGTAGCGCGCGCCGATCCGGCGCGTCTCGTGGGTCTGCTCGTCCCTGACATCGAGCTGCCAGCCATCGCCGGTCGGCCGCCGCTGCAGGCCGGTCACATCGTGCGAGAAATGGACTTTGAACCCGTTCTGGCGCTTCAGGTAGTCCATCAGGTTGGTGGTGAGGGCGCCGTAGTTCACGTCGGCGCCGATGACCATGCGCGTGGCGGCGACGGCCTGCTTGGGATCGCGGCCTTCCATGACGAGCGGCGCCCATTCGGCGATCTTGGCGTGATCCTCCGAATACTCCATGCCGCGATAGAGATGATGCGCGCTCATCGCGGCGTGGCGTTTCTTGAGGAAGGCCACGCGGTCGGCGCCGATCACGAAGCTCATGTGCGGCACCGGATGGATGAACGAATCGGGCGAGGCGATGGCGCCCTTTTTGATGAGATACGACCAGAACTGGCGCGACATGTCGAACTCGACATTGACCTCGAGCGCCTTGGAGATGTCGATGCTGCCGTCCTTGCGCATCGGCGTGTAGTTCAGCTCGCAGTTGGCGGCATGGCCCGTGCCGGCATTGTTCCAGGCGCCCGAGCTCTCCTGCGCTTCGCCCGGCATGCGCTCGATGATCTCGAGCTTGAGATGGGGCTGCAGCTCCTTCAGGAACACGGCGAGCGTCGTGCTCATGATACCGGCTCCCACCAGGACGACATCGGCAGTCGTGACGTCGTTGCTGTCGCTCATGCGATTTCCCCTGAAAGGTCTATTGGGCGCGCTTGTATGGAACCGGCACGTCGTTTCCCAATACGACATAGACGCGCCGCCAGGGCTGATCGTCGACCAGCCGCCAGGTATGCCCGCCGCCCGCCGTATCCTCGGCCAGCAGGATATCGCCCGGTTTCAGCAAGAAGTGCTGGCCGCCGCGCGTCTGGAAGTCGAGGGTTCCGCTCAAGGTAATGACCAGCTGGCGGACCGGCGCGGTGTGCCAGGCGAGCGTGCCGCCGGACGCGGTTTCCTGGAACGACGCATGGGCGGTGTCGAGTTTGCCGCTGAGAAGGTCGCCGTGGGCGCCGGGCTCAAGCTCGATGTAGCCCTCCTCGAAGTGCGAGTTCTCGTCTTCGCCGGTCCAAATCCGAACGCATCGGATCATCGTGCTGTCCCTTGTTGCCCGGTAATATGGCGGTGGAAGACCGTAGTATGGGCCTGTTCAACAGGCAAGAAACCAGGAATGTCGGCAACTAATGGCCGATCTTCGCACGTCATCGGACCCTGATGCCATGGATGACTGGCAACAGCGCTTTTGCTAGGTAACGCACGACGTCCCCGTAGCTCAGCTGGATAGAGCAGCGGTTCCTAATTTTGAAGATTTGTTCTAACCATTTTTGCTGTGGTTGGCGCTCGACCCCGCTTCCCTTGACTGGGGGTCTCTCGCGACTCTCATGGCGCTTGTGATCCAGCGTGCTGCGCATCGCGACACGCAGAGCGATGAAAGCTCAAGTGGCCTGCGCTGACCCCCTGCCCGACTACGCAACCGTTGTCGAAAAACAGGGCTCTTTCAACGCGCTACGGAGCGAAGCGCGGATTTCAAGCATTTAGATTTGGCCAGAAGCGTCTAATGGGATCTTAGGGTTCTTGGATTGTCTAACGGGCTCAATGAGCCGATCGAGGCAGCCGCCACGATCGGCTACAGTGCGGCCGCGTTCGTGGAGAACGCCGGAATATTGAAGCGAGCCTTCTGCTCGTCGCTCAGAGTGGCGTAGAAGGCACCAAGGGCCGGACGCACGTCTTTGGCCGCCCGAACCATAGCATCGAGCCGCATCTCCACCGCGTCGATCCGCTCCACCGGCGTTTCCGGCGCCTTCGCCGGGCAAGATGCCTGAAGCGAAGCGGCGGCGCTGGCCGATGCCGCTTTCAGCTTCTCGAAGGCGACCTCCTGCTGCTGGGTGGGTTGGATCGTCCGCTCGATGCGGTCCACGGGAAGTTGTGCAAAGCTTGCGGCGCGCGGGTCGCAAAGCGTCGCCACGCCGCTGGCGGCGGGCGAACTGCCGTTCGCCTGCTCGGCCATTGCGGTAAGGCGCGCCCTCTGCGCGTCGCTCAACGTACTGTAGAAACGCTCCAGCGGCGCCCGCACCATGTGGACCGCCTGGATCATGGCATCGAGCCTTCTTTCCACGGCGTCGAGCCGGTCCAGCGGCGTCAGCGGCACCTGGATCGGGCAGGACGCCTTGACGACGTCGCTCGCCCTGTCCACGCTGATTTCAAGATCATCGAGCGCCTGGATCTGATTGCCCGTCGGCTGCACCGCCTGCGCGATGATGTGGTCGATCGGCACGCCGGTTACGCCCGGCGCCAATCCGCTGCAGGTCAATGTCATATCGTCGGATGTCGGGTCCGTCGCCTGTTGAGCCGTGGCGGGTGCACCGACGTCGGTTGGCGGCCCGGCGCCATAGACGTCGTAGAGGCCGTCATACTGGGCATTGGACCAAGCGGAATAGGACGGGCCGGGCCAGTAAATGCCGGACAAGAAGGCATCAGGTCCGTAGGCCCAGAAGGGGTCGTAATAGGCGCCAGGCCAGAGGGAGTACGTCAGGACGTCGCCGTACAAATAGGGCCAGAAGACGGGCCCGTACCACCCGCCCCAGCGATGCCAGGCGGCACCCGAGTGGTGGTCGCTCCAGCGGTTCCACGCGTGCTCGCTGCCGAAGGCGTTGCGATTGAACTCATGGCCGTCGAGGTTTGCGACGTCGTGAAACCGATGGAGCCCGGGGCGGCCGCCAACGCCATCGTGGCCAAGGCCGGGCGTGACAATGTGGCCAAAGTGAGCGCCGCCGATATGACCTATGCCGGCTCCGCCGACATGACCCAGGCCGGCCCCGCCGACATGACCGAAGGCAGTGGCGCCAATGTGACCGCCGCCAAAATGCATGCTGCCGAAATGGCCGCCGCCACCGAAGTGGCCGCCACCGTGGCCGCCGCCACCGCCGCCGCGGGCAAAGGCGTTCGTCGTGAGGCACAGCGCGCCAATGGCGACGCTCGCCAGAAACACCTGTGTTGCCTTGGCCATCATGATTTCCCTCCTGACATCGGACTGCGCGCGCGCAGACTGCGCGTCGTTCACCCGAATCTATGTCCGTGCGGGGAAACGACTTCAGCCGCATTGCCGTGCTTGAGGCAGGCTTGCGCCAATGCCCGCGGCAATTTGGTTCTCGCCTTGGTCCGAGGAAGGGTGCGACGGCGGTAGGACGATGTTGACGCTGGCTGTTGCGGCAGAAGCGCCCACGCGTCGCCACGATCGCTCATAGCGACGGCGCGATGCAATTCGAGGAGCCGAGGCCGGCTGCCTGACCGCCTCGGGAAACCATCCAATGTTGTCCTTGGTGGGCGTTGAACATCGTGGATGCAGACCCAGCAGGCGGCTTGAGTCCGATCAGGCCTATCGCCAGGCGCTCCTCGAAGAGCTCCGGGAGCTGCGAACATGCGCGCCGATCGATGAAATGCCATAGCTCTAGCGAAGCGACATCAGTTTGCGGCAACAGCCGATGCCACTCCGGGATAGGGATGTGCCGATCGCCGGCCAATGCGCGCCCGACTGAATGAACCCGCTGGCTTCCAGATGGACGCTAAGGATGAGACCAAGTAGTCAATCTCGGCTTCGCTGTGAAGCGGCGAAGGGGTGATACGTAGCCGCTCGGCACCCCGGGCAACAGTCGGATAGTTAATCGGCTGGACATATATGCTGTGATTGTCGAGTAGCTGGTCGCTGATCTGCTTGCACAACACGGGATCGCGAACCATTACCGGCACAATATGACCGTCGTTTCGTAGGTACGGGATGGCCGCCTCATCCAATCGTTGCCTAAGTCTTGCAACGCGCTGTTGTTGTTGCCTGCGCTCCACATCGCTTGATTTCAGATAGCGGACACTTGCCAGCGCGCCTGCAGCGTTCGATGGCGGCAAGGCGGTCGTAAAAATGAACCCCGAAGCAAAACTGCGGATGAAATCGCAAAGAATTTCCGAGGACGCGACGTAACCGCCAACCACGCCAAAGGCCTTCGCCAGCGTGCCTTCGATAACCGTCAACCTGTGGCTCTGCCCATCGCGCTCGGCGATACCTCCGCCATGTGAGCCGTACAGCCCCACGGCATGCACTTCATCGAGGTAAGTCATCGCCCCATACAACTCGGCAACATCGCAAATATCGGAGATCGGCGCGATATCTCCATCCATCGAATAGACGGACTCGAATGCGACCAGCTTGGGACGAGATGGATCGATGTCCTTGAGCTTGCGCGCGAGGTCTTCAGGATCATTATGCGCAAAAATACGCGTCTCGGCGCGGCTGTGCCGGATGCCTTCGATCATCGAGGCATGATTGTGCGCATCTGATAGCACAATGCAGTCTGGTAGCCGCGAGGCCAGCGTGCTCAGCGTGGCCCAGTTCGACACGTAGCCCGATGTGAATAACAGGGCACTCTCCTTGCCGTGCAAATCGGCAAGTTCGCGTTCAAGCAGCACATGATAATGATTGGTGCCGGCAATGTTGCGCGTGCCACCAGCTCCAGCGCCACAAAGATCAAGCGCTTCATGCATTGCCCGAAGAACCAGCGGATGTTGTCCCATGCCGAGATAGTCGTTGGAACACCACACGCTGACGGGCTTTGCTCCTTTGACTGTATGATGCTTGGCCCGTGGAAAAGATCCAGCCTGCCGCTCAAGATCCGCGAAGACGCGGTAACGACCTTCGGCGCGCAGCTCGTCAAGCTGTCGGTGGAAGAAGTCGCTGTAAATCATTGCATCTCCTGTCAATGGCTTGCTCTGGCTAGTGCCAAGAGGTTGGCCCTGCCCAAGAGCAGACGGCGTTTTGACGCGACCGGCATCTTGTCAGTTTCCCCACTCCCGCTCTTTCAAACGGGCGTTCGATATTTCCATTCCGCACGCTTGTCCGACCACGACCTGTCCGGGGCCGCGCCAAGGAATTTCTCGCTCAAGCGCGCTGCCAGTCCGGAAAGACAATATGGCGCCAGCCACTGCGGTCGAACTTCTTCCAGGCGCCCTCGGGCTGGGCGAGCCGATCAGCGATGGCGTAGACAGCCGCCGGATGATGGCCGAGGCCGCAGTGGCTGCCATAGACCTCGATGTTCTCGGCCTGGGGCCCATCCGTGTTCAGGCAGGCCCGCCAGGCGCAGATGCCGTCGGTGCGGCTGAAGATGGAGGTCGTCGGCACGGGCGGCGTCTCGACCAGGGTGTCGAGCACATCCTGGTCTTCGACCTTGCAGCCGCTCACGATCTCGTAGGTACGCCAGGCGTTGGTCGATTTAGGCGAGCCAGCGAATGGACTGCCCAGGCTGATCAGGCAGCGCACCCTGTTGGGCACGATCTTGGCGAGGCGGCGGGCATAGAGGCCGCCCAGGCTCCAGCCCACCAGGCTGATCCGGGACCGGCCGTAGCGCTCGTACAACTCGTCGATGCGGGCCAACATGTCGCGCTCGAGGTTGGCGCGGAGTCCGAAGTTGCGTCCCTGGTTCCAGCCGTGCGCCGTGTAGCCGTGCGAATTGAGAAAGTTGCGCAGGGCACTGGTGCTGGCGTCGTCGGCCATCAGGCCGGGCAGCACGAGGACGGGATGACCATCGCCCATCGGCGTGACGGAGGAGAGCCACGGGCGCATCAGCCAGAAGGCGCCGAACTCCGGCACGGCACGCGCTTCGAGCAGCCGGAGCGCGGTCGACGGCGGAGGCAGCGTGGCTTGTGCAGCGTACATCAGGTTACTCCCTGTGGTTGCGCCGCAACACCGATGCAGTGGCTGCCGTAAGTCCTGTCTATGCTGCGACCTTTCCCACCATAGGTCGGCCAGGACAGACTTCTCCATCGTACGGAGGTTCGTTCGACTACCGTATTCGTATCAGGAGCTCATATCTTGGTTTGCCGATAACGCCCCGAGATTGGGGACGCGCGAGCCGTTGTTCCTAGCCCCAGGCAGTAGGCATCCTGCAGCAACAGTTCGGTTATGAGGGGCAAGCCAACGGCCAGGCATCTTTCCAACATGCCGACGCGACTTCCTATTCGCACTTTGCAAAGATACGCCGCGGTTCAGCCACTGCCGTATCCACAGCCGGCAATCGTCCGAGAAACTTCTTGATATGGAGAAATTGCTTCTTGGTTTGGGCAATCCACCGCTAGTACGCAGCATGATCGCGAGCCCATGATTGCCTGCATGAAGTTCAGAATCGAGGGGTGCAATTGACCGCAACCCCAACACTTCGTCATGCCCCGGTACCTGCGAACGCCTTGGGAGTGCCCGGAATGCAAACGTCGTTTCATCTACGGAGAGGGCGTTATGTCCCTCGCGCATTACCAAGTAGCTGACACAGGAGAAGTCAAGCAAGGCCTGGCGTGCTTCTGCTCCACCACCTGTCTGTTTCTTTGGGAGCACCCGACCATGTTGGGGCTCATGCACTGAACGCGAACGCGGCTCGAACTGGAACGAGCTACGCTGAGCCCGTCGCCCCAGAGGTCGACGCGGTGCGAGTGACTTGCACTTCCCTATGTTCAAGCGTCCGGCATGGATCAGCCCCTCGCCGATCGACGGACCAGGATGCAGTGCAATCAAGATCTCCTGTCGGTCTCGGTGTGGAACACGCATCGCGCCGGCCGGCAAGGGAACCTTGACTTCGGCCCACGTCGTTGGTTGGTAACGGAGAACCCCAGGGTCAATGTCGCGCTGTTTTGCATCGGGATGGCATACGGCAGTAAACCTCCGTATGCCTTTGTGAGCGTTGCCGACGTGCCATATTAGCGCGACAGCCGTTCTCCATTGCCCTGCCATCACAAGGATCCGTATTTTGCCGAGTGCTCCAATTATCTCCATTGTCGATGATGACGAGTCCGTCCGAGCTGCAATGAGCAGCCTGATTCGATCGCTCGGCTATCAGTCGCGCGTGTTCTGTTCAGCGGACGAGTTCCTGACCTCTCTCGAACTAAATGATACCTCATGCGTCATCGCCGACGTGCAAATGCCAGGAATGAGCGGAATGGAACTCCAGGACGCACTGGCCGAACGCCGTCCGCACATGCCGGTCATCTTCATTACCGCCTTTCCCGAAGAGCGAATTCGCAAGCGCGCAGAGGCGAGCGGTGCGGTCGCCTTCTTCAGCAAGCCCGTCGACAGTCATGTCCTCATCGAATGCCTCGATGCCGCATTGAGGACCAGCTGAAAATGTCAGCAGCAATGTCGTGGCGTGGGTATGCGAGCCGGCAAATACAGAATGAAAATCGGCATCGGATGTGGCCTGCCGACCGGTCGTGACACGATCCGGCCGTCAATCCGAGTAGGCGCCAACCGAGCTCGGCCTATGCGCCGGTTGACTTGAAGGCGCGCCCCAGCCCACCGGCAAGCTGGTGAGAGGGAATTTCTCCCGAGTTATGATCGAGAGAACGTTCAGGTCGCCGATTCCTCAGGTTCGGGGCGTCATCGCATGCCCGCTCGGCGGCTTCCAGAAACACGACATCGCATTCATCGGAAAACGGAGCCGCAATCTGTCAGATTCCTGACGAACGTTCGGACAACAATAACCAAGTGTCGGCAATTCGGCACAAGCGACGGTCCGGAGGGATCCATAGCTTCCTCGGCAGGCACGGGACGCAATAGGGCGTGCCCGGCAAACTTCGAAAGGCTCCTCATATGAACAAGTCCACCTCACTTCTGGCTGCCACGATCGTCTCGCTCGTCGTCGGCCTCGGCTTCGCTACGGGCAGCAACGCCCAGTCGCCCACTCGGCCACCCATGAGCGACCAGGATTATTGCCGCTTGCTCGTCGACAAATACATGATCGGGTCCAACGAGGGCCTCAAATATGGCCGCACCGAAGTCGGCAACGCGACCGCCGTCGCCATCGCCCAGTGCCAGGAAGGCAATCCCGAACCGGCGATCCCGGTGCTTGAGCAGAAGCTGCGCGAGGCTGACATCCCCGTGCCGACGCGGACCTGACACGCTCGGCGCAGCCTCCACCCTTGCGGCAAAAAAGCCTTCGCCGCCGCGGCCGACCTGCGACCCGGCGGCGAAGCGCTGTCCAGCCCGCTGAAATCATGCGTTTCCGGTTAACCAACGAAGTCTCTTAACATGAGCAAATCCGCCATACTTATCGTCGCCGCAATCGGCCCGGGTCGGCGGCATGCCGGTGCGCGACATGCTGGTCCGGAACAGGATCGAGTTCGACGCCTTCGCAAGGCCGTCGAGCAGGACGTGCGCTTCGCCAACATCACCATCATCGAAGGCATCGGCGTCAGCCAGTACGGCATCGGCATGGTCTCGGCGCGCGTCGCCGAAGTGATCCTGCGCGACGAGCGTGCGGTGTTCCCGGCCGGCTCGTACAATCCGCGCTTCGGCACCACGGTCTCGTTGCCGAGCGTTGTCGGCCGCCACGGCGTCATCGAGGTGCTCGAGCCGGCAATGTCCGACGAGGAGAAGCAGGGGCTCGAACGGAGTGCCGCGCGCCTGAAGGAGACAGTGCACCAGTCCGTCAGCGCTAGAGAGCGATCCTAGCCGCTTTAAGCCTCGTCCCGCTTTCCAATACGCACGAAAGGTCGCCGGTCGATGCGCGCGCGCACGTTACGAGGTCGCCGCGCTCCCGCACCAAGGTATAGATGCCTCATACCTGCAGGACAGTCCAAAGCAACCTCCGTCCGATTGAGAGGCCCATCTCGATGGCACTAGTTTGGCAGTGTTCCAGACACGGAATCACAAGTGAGCTGGGACGTGCGAGCTAACCGACTCGAACGTCAAAGGCCAAGTCCATGCTAGTGACCTCTTCGTGCCCGAACGTGGCATCTTATGACCAACCCCATCAGCCTCTCATCGAAGCAGGGGCGCCCGTCCAGCGGCGTTTCGGGCACGGTACGCAAGCTTACCGGCTGCTCAATCGGCCCATGGTCGAGAAGACCAATCAAGGTGTGGAAGTCCATCCGGCCGACGTCGTGAAGCGCCACGTCGTCACCTGGGACGGCATGGCAGCGGAGATCGTGCACGCGACCCGGCGCGAGAGGCTGGAGTTCCGCTTTCGCGGCACGCGGCACCTTCTTGTCCTCTGCGAGCAGGGCGTACGAAGCGATGGCGACACCTTCGTCGAGGGCCTGCCGCGATCGACGCAGCGTGACGTGACGCGAAAGCTCACCTTCGTGCCGGCCGGTCGCACTTACCAAGAATGGCATGAACCCCGTGTCCTGACGCGCATCGTATATTTCTACTTCGATCCGGGCAACCTGCCGGTGCTCGCCGAGGCGGCCGCCGCCCCGCCGACTTTGGCCCCGCGGCTGCTGTTCGAGGACGCCACGTTGTCCGACACGGCACTCAAGCTCAGACGGTTGATCGAGACGACCGGCGCCGACAGCAGCCCTTATTTCGAAGCCCTCGGCACCGTCCTGGCACATGAGCTCGTCCGGCTCAATTCCGGGGCGCAACGCAGCGAAGCTCCGGCAAAGTGTGGGCTGGCCGCCTGGCAGCAGCGCCTCGTCACCGCCTACATAGAAGACCATCTCGCCGAGCCGATCTCGCTCGCGACTCTCGCGCGGCTGGTCGGGTTGAGTCCGTACTATTTCTGTCGGGCCTTCAAGCAATCGCTCGGTCTGCCGCCGCATCGCTATCACAACCACCGTCGCATGGAACGCGCCAAGCTCCTGTTGGCGAAGCCGGCGCCCTCGGTGACGGACATCGGATTGACCGTCGGCTACAGCGAGACAAGCTCGTTCACGGCGGCATTTCACAAGACGACCGGACTGACCCCGACCGCCGTCCGACGGGCCGTCACCTAGAATTCAAGCATTAAAGAAAGGTCGAAGCCATGAAGATGCAATTCGTGATGGCCACCCTGGCCGCGACGCTTCTGGGTTGCGGTTCCAGCTTGGCACAAGTTGGCGGGACGGGCACTTCGGCGCTCAGCGCGACGTCTCCCCTTGCCATAGGGTCGGGCTCGCCCGCCGCGCCCACCGGCATCCCACTCGGCGCGACCGAGATGGCGGCGCCGGGCACTAGTCCGGCACCCCTTTCCACCATGGGCATGCTGGGCTGTTCCGGTGCGGCCGGGTCGACGTCGCAAGCGGCTATTCCCCTCTTCGATGGCGGAGGAATGACCAATGCCGGAACGAGCGCGTGCGCGGGAGCGGGCAGCGCAGGAGCGGGCAGCGCAGGCTCGTCGATGCCAACTCTACCGACATTGCAGGCCGGACGCGCCGGCATCCCGTTGGGCGCCACCGAAATAGGTAGCGCGGGGCTTAGTCCTCCACCACCCGTGTCGACGACGTTCGCATCGCCCCTCGTTCCACCGACCACGGCTCCGTTGTCCACGATGGGTAGCCCGCCATCGCTGACAACCACTCCACCGTGCCCGGTCACGGGGACATTCCCCGACGGCTCCACGACGAGACAGATAAGAATGGGCTCCGGAGGGACGACGAGCGCTCCCGGCTGCTGACCCAATTCTCCTGCATGAGCAAGGTGGCAGATGAACTCGAAACCCACTGTTCTTGTGGCCTTGCCGACCGCCGCGCTGGCAGTCGCCGGTGCCCTGTACTTCTCGCTCGCTCCTGGCTTTGAAAAGGCGGCCGTAGCGCCGGCGGCGCCGTCGCCGGTACCGGTCGTTGCCGGCGTCGTGAAGAGTCACGATGTACCTCTCTATCTGCGCGGCGTCGGTACGGTGATCGCCTACAACACCGACGTCGTGCGCAGCCAGATCACGGGCGAGCTTACTCAGATCCCCTTCACCGAAGGGCAAACCGTCAAGGCCGGCGATCTGCTCGCCCAGATCGATCCCAGGCCCTATCAGGCGCAACTCGACCAGACGGTCGCCAATCGCACGCGAGATCAGGCGCAGCTCACTAATGCCATCGCCAACCTGGGCCGCTACACCGAGCTGCTAAGCAAGGGTTTCGCGACGCCACAATTGTCCGACACGCAGAAGGCGCAAGTCGCACAGCTGCAAAGCGCGATCAAGGCCGACGAGGCGCTGATCGAGCAGGCCGAGGTCCAGCTCAGCTATACGAGACTGACGTCGCCAATCTCCGGAGTCACCGGCGTGCGGCAGATCGATGTCGGCAACATCATCCATCCGACGGATCCCAACGGCCTGGTGGTGGTGACGCAGATCGAGCCGATTTCGCTGATCTTCACTCTTCCGGAATCGGACCTGCCGCAGATCCAGACACAAATGGCCAAGGGGCCGCTGACCGTGCTGGCCTACAGCCAGGACGACAAGATCAAGCTCGATGAAGGCACGCTTCTCCTGGCCAACAACCAGATTGTCCAGACGACGGGCTCCATTCAACTCAAGGCGACCTTTCCCAACACCGCGCATCTCCTATGGCCGGGCCAGCTGGTCAACGCCCGGCTGCTCATCGACACACGCAAGGACGGGCTGACCATCGCCGCGCCGGCCGTGCAGCAAGGCCAGACTGGATCCTACGTCTACGTGATTTCACCGGGTGGCAAAGCCGAGGTGCGCCCAGTCACGGTGGCGCAGATCTTCGAGGGACAGGCCCTGATCGACTCGGGCCTCGAAGCCAACGAGACCGTCGTCATCGACGGCCAGTACAGACTCCAGCAGGGCAGTCCGGTGCAAATGCTCCACGGCAAGGCCGCGAAGGAGGCTGACCTGCAGAGCGCGGTCGAGAAGGCAATCCCATGAACTTCTCCGCACCCTTCATCAACAGGCCGATCGCAACGATCCTGCTCATGACAGGATTGCTGCTATGCGGGCTCGCGACCTATCGCTTGCTGCCCGTCGCAGCGCTGCCGAACGTCAACTATCCCACGATCCTGATCACCGCCCAGTTGCCGGGCGCCGATCCGCAAACCATGGCGTCGACCGTCGCGACGCCGCTCGAACAGCAGTTGAGCCAAATTCCCGGCGTCACGCAACTCACCTCGGCGAGCGCGCTGGGTGTCACCTCGGTCACCGTCCAGTTCGAGCTCGCGCGCACCGTCGACAGCGCCGCGGTCGACGTCCTGGCGGCGATCAATGCGGCAAGTCCCTATCTGCCGACGAACATTCCTTACCCGCCGACGATCCGGAAGGTGAACCCGGCCGAGACGCCGGTCCTGCTTCTCGCGCTTACTTCCGCCACGCTGCCGATGACAACCGTCGATGCCTATGCCGAAAACATTCTTCTGCCTAAGATCTCGCAGATCTCCGGCGTCGGTCTGGTCGGCATCGGCGGCCAAGTGAAGCCGGCGATCCGCGTCCAGGTGAATCCCCAGGCGCTGGCGGCCCGCGGCATCGGCCTCGAGGACGTCCGCAACGTGATCGCCCAGGCCAACGTCGACCTGCCGAAGGGCACGCTCAACAGCCCGCGTCAGACCTACACGCTCAACACCAACGATCAACTGCTGAAGCCCGACGCCTACGACGCGCTGATCGTCGCCTACCGCAACGGCTCGCCGGTGCGCATTCGCGATATCGGCAAGGCAATCGAAGGGCCCGAGAACGACCTGCTGGCGGGCTGGTACAACAAACAGCGCGCCGTCATTCTCGCCATCCAGCGCGTGCCGGGCGCCAATGTGATCGACACGGTCGATCGCATCAAGGCGTTGCTGCCCCAGCTCGAGGCCTCGCTGCCTCCCGCCATCAAGGTCACGATCGCAGCCGACCGGACCACCACTATCCGCGCCGCCGTGGCCGACGTGCAGTTCACCCTGCTGCTGACCGTCGCCCTGGTCGTGATGGTCATCTTCCTGTTCCTGCGCAATCTCTGGGCGACCGTCATCCCGGCGGTGACCGTGCCGCTGTCGCTCGTGGGCACCTTCGCGGTGCTCTATGCCCTGGGCTACAGCTTGGACAACCTCTCGCTCATGGCGCTGTCGATCGCCGTCGGCTTCGTGGTCGACGACGCGGTGGTCGTGATCGAGAACATCGTGCGCCATCTCGAACAGGGCCTCAGCCCGATGGAAGCCGCCCTCAAAGGCTCCCGGGAAATCGGCTTCACCATCGTCTCCATCACCCTGTCGCTGATTGCAGTCTTCATCCCGCTGTTCCTGATGGGCGGCTATGTCGGCAAGCTTTTCCAGGAGTTCGCCGTCACGATCTCGGTCTCGCTGCTCCTGTCGCTCGTCATCTCGCTGACCTTGACGCCGATGATGTGCGCACGCCTGCTGAAAAATGAAGCCCACAGGCAACACGGACGGCTCTATCGGCTATCGGAACGTAGTTTCGACGGTCTGCTGGCGCTGTATGAACACGGGCTCAAGATCGTCATACGCCACCGCTTCATCACCCTGCTGGTGATGCTCGGCACCATCGCCTTGACCGGCTATCTTTACGTCGTCATTCCCAAAGGATTCTTCCCGCAACAGGACACCGGCCAGATCGTCGGCATCACCGAGGCCGCGGAGGATATTTCGTTTCCTGCGATGGCCCAGCGCCAGCAGGCGTTGGTGGATGTCTTGTTGAAAGACCCGGCGATCGAATCGGTCAGCAACTACATCGGCCCCGGCGGCCCGACCGCGACACTCAACCAGGGACGCGTCTTCATCGTCCTGAAGCCCGGCAATCAACGCGACGTCAGCGCTGACCAGGTCATCAACCGGCTGAGGCCGCAACTGGCCAAGATCCAGGGCATCGCCCTTTACATGCAGGCGGCGCAGGACATCACCATCGGCGCGCGCCTGACAAAGACACAGTATCAGTACACCCTGACCGACGCCGATTCGACCGAGCTTGCCCATTGGGCGTCGATCTTTGTCGAGAAGATGAAAGCCATTCCCGGCATCATCGATGTTGCCAGCGATCAGGCCAATGGCGGACCCATGCTCAACGTCACCGTCAATCGTGAGGTCGCATCGACCTTCGGGATCCTTCCGTCGACGATCGACAATGCGCTGGACGACGCCTTCGGCCAGCGCATCGTCTCCACCATCTTCAGCCCGCTCAACCAGTATCACGTCGTGCTCGAGGTCGACCCGCGCTTCCAGTACAGTCCCCAGGCGCTGAAGGACATTTATCTGAACTCGTCGGGTGGCCAGCAGGTACCGCTCAGCACCTTGGTGAACAGCACCATCAAGCCTGCGCCGATCGTCATCAACCATCAGGGAATGTTCCCGTCGGTCACGATCTCGTTCAACCTGCAGCCGGGCACGGCGCTGGGCGATGCGGTTGCCGCCATCCAGCAGATCGAGAAGCAGACCGGCAAACCGCTATCGCTCGCCACCTCCTTTCAAGGCAACGCCCAGGCGTTCCAGGCGTCGCTCTCAGGAACGCCCTTGTTGATCGGTGCGTCGCTGATCGTGATCTACATCATTCTCGGCGTTCTCTACGAGAGCGCGATCCATCCGATCACGATCCTGTCGACCCTGCCGTCGGCCGGCATCGGCGCCCTGCTGCTGCTGATGGCGGTGCACCTGGACCTGAGCGTGATCGCCATGATCGGCATCATCCTGCTGATCGGCATCGTCAAGAAGAACGGCATCATGCTGGTCGACTTCGCACTCGAGGTCGAACGCAGCGAAGGCTTGGGCCCAGAGGAGGCGATCTACCGCGCCTGCATCCTGCGCTTCCGGCCGATCCTGATGACCACCATGGCGGCACTGCTGGGCGGCGTGCCGCTGATGCTCGGCACAGGGACGGGGTCGGAGATCCGTCAGCCGCTTGGCTACGCCATTGTCGGCGGACTGGCGTTGTCCCAGCTCCTCACGCTGTACACGACGCCGGTTGTTTTCCTGTATCTCGACCGGCTCGTCAGACGGCGGCGTTCACCACTCCCGACAAAGGGGCGCGATGCGATGCAGGCCGCATCCGAGCAACCGGCAGCGGAATAGCAGGGCATCGGCCTTTCAACGCGATGCGCCAGTTCACTTACCGCACGGATTTGGGCTGACGCGAACCTATCACCGGAGGTGGCCGGTGTGGGTCCAGTGACGGACGTCGTCATACCGGTTCCTGAGTGGTAGAAGTGCCTATCCAAACCTTCGCTGGCCACCTCCGGAGAGTACCTGTTCAGCCCAACGGCGGCCTTCGACCTGACGGCGGATTGCGCAGATGGATCCATCCCATTGGTTGGGTGCTGGTGGAGTTAACAGCCTCCAGGTCTTGTGGGAGGACGGCGAACGCGTCTTCTGCAGGGGCGAGCGCCACGCCGACGGTGAGCGGGCCGTTGTGCTGGCCGTACTGCCCGCGGCGGAGCATCCGACGCCGGCCACGCTTGATCGCCTTGCCCGCGAATACGAATTGAAGGGCGAGCTGGATGGGGCATGGGCGGTGCGGCCAATCGAGCTCATCCGCAACCGCGGTCGGACCATGCTGGTGCTCGAGGACACCGGCAGCGAGCCGCTGCACCGGTTGCTCGGGGCGCCCATGGAGATGCGAAGCTTTCTCAGTCTCGCCCTGGCGGTTGCCGCAGCGCTCACACAAGTCCACCGGCGCGGCCTCGTCCACAAGGATATTAAGCCGGCCAATATCCTGGTGAACCGCACGACCGGTGAGGTCAAGCTCACCGGCTTCGGCATAGCGTCACGCCTGCCGCGCGAGCGCCAGGCGCCGGCGCCGACCGAGTCGATCGCGGGCACGCTGGCCTACATGGCGCCCGAACAGACCGGGCGCATGAACCGCTCGATCGATGCGCGCAGCGACCTCTATGCGCTGGGCGTCACGCTCTACCAGATGCTCACCGGCTCGCTGCCGTTTGTCGCGGCCGATCCCATGGAGTGGGTCCACTGCCATATCGCCCGAAAGCCGGTGGCGCCACGCGAGCGGCTGGCGACCGTCCCGGCCGCGCTCTCCGATCTCGTCCTGAAGCTGCTCGCCAAGACCGCCGAGGAGCGCTACCAGACCGCGGCCGGCCTGGAGCGCGACCTGCGGCACTGCCTGGCGGCATGGGAGGCCCGGCACTGGATCGACGCCTTTCCATTCGGCCAGCAGGATATGCCCGACCGGCTGTTGATTCCCGAGAAACTGTATGGGCGCGAGCGCGAACTCGAGACCTTGCTCGGCGTCTTCGACCGTGTCGTGAACAGCGGCCGGTCGGAATTGGTGCTGGTCTCGGGCTATTCGGGCATCGGCAAGTCCGCCATCGTCCACGAGCTGCACAAGGCGCTGGTGCCGTCGCGCGGCCTTTTCGCCTCCGGCAAGTTTGATCAGTACAAGCGCGACATCCCCTATTCAACGTTGGTGCAGGCGTTTCAGAGCTTGGTACGACCCCTTCTCAACAAGAGTGACGCGGAGTTGAGCCCTTGGCGCGACGCCCTTGTTGAAGCGCTGGGTCCGAATGGACGGCTCATGGTCGACCTCGTCCCTGAACTGAAGCTCATCATCGGCGAGCAATCACCTGTGCCTGAGCTTCCGCCGCAGCAGGCGCAGGTTCGTTTTCACCTGGTGTTCCGGCGCTTCATCGCCGTGTTCGCCCGGCCGGAACATCCGCTTGCTCTGTTCTTCGACGATCTGCAATGGCTCGACTCGGCAACGCTGGACCTCCTCGAGGACCTGTTGACCCAGCCGGACGTGAAACATCTGATGATCGTCGGAGCCTACCGGGACAACGAGGTCAACGCCGCTCATCCCCTGACGCGCAAGCTCGAGGCAATCCACAAGACGGGAGTGCAGGTGCAGCAGATCATCCTGGCGCCCTTGGCGGATGAAGACCTGAGACGGTTGCTTGCGGATTCTCTTCGGTGCGACGCAGACCGCGTCGCACCGCTCGCGCAGCTGGTTTACGGCAAGACAGCCGGCAATCCATTCTTCGCCATCCAGTTTATTTCTGCGCTCGTCGAGGAGGGGTTGCTCGGCTTCGATCATGATGCGGCACGCTGGCAGTGGGACCTCGATCGCCTTCACGCCAAGGGCTACACCGACAATGTGGCGGACCTCATGGTCGCGAAGCTCACCGGCATGCCGGCCGAGACCCAGGCCGCGCTGCAACGGCTCGCCTGCCTAGGCAATGTCGCCGAGATCACGCTGCTTTCGACCGTTCTCGAAAGCTCGGAGCAGCAGGTCAACACGGCACTGTGGGCGCCCATCCGCCTGGGACTGGTCGAGCGACAAGAGGGGTCGTACCGCTTCATCCACGACCGCGTCCAGGAGGCCGCCTATTCGCTGATCCCTGAACGGTTGCGCGCCGAGGCGCATCTCAGCATCGGCAGGCTGCTCGCGGCGCACACACCGCCGGAGGGGCGCGAAGAAGCCGTCTTCGAAATCGTCAATCAGCTCAATCGCGGCGCTGCCTTGATCGCGTCTCGAGACGAGCGTGAGCAGCTGGCCGAGTTCAACCTGCTCGCGGGCCAGCGCGCCAAGGCCTCTGCTGCCTACGCCTCGGCGCTTACCTATCTCATCGCCGGTGCGGCCCTGTTGCCGGAGGACTCGTGGGAGCGCCGGCACGAGCTCATCTTTGCGCTGGAGCTGCAGCGAGGCGAATGCGAGTTTCTCACCGGCGCGCTGGCAGAAGCGGAGCAGCGCCTGGCGGCGTTGTCCGCTCGCGCGGCAAATACAGTGGAACAAGCCAGGGTCGCGTGCTTGCGCGTCGATCTGTACACGACCCTCGATCAGAGCAGCCGGGCCGTTGCCGTCGGTCTCGACTATCTCCGGCATCTGGGGATCGACTGGTCGCCCCATCCGACGGAAGAGGATGCCCGGCGTGAATACGAGCGGATCTGGTCGCAGCTCGGGAGCCGCGCGATCGAATCTCTGATCGAGCTGCCCTTGATGAGCGACCCGGCGTCCCTCGCCACCATGGATGTTCTAACCAAGCTTGGGGCGCCCGCAGGATTCGCGGACGCGATTCTATATTTCCTCGTTCTCTCCAGGGCGGTTAATCTCAGTCTCGAACGTGGCAACAGCGACGGCTCTTGCTTCGCCTATGCGTGGCTCGGTGGGATGGTCGGCGCGCGCTTCGGCGACTACAATACTGGATTTCGATTCGCCCAGCTCGGCTATGAGCTGGTCGAACAACGAGGACTAAGGCGCTTCCAGGCTAAGACCTACACCAACTTTGGAAGTCTCGTGCCGTGGACGAGACATATCCTGGTCGGCCGTGACGTTCTGCGCCGCGCGTTCGATGCCGCAAATAGGATCGGCGCCCTTACTGATGCGGCGTTCTCCTCTTACGTGATGATCACGAATCTCCTCGCGGCAGGCGATCCGCTCGTCGATGTGCAACGCGAAGCCGAGCATGCTCGCGCATTCGCGGAAAAGATGGGGTTCGGCCTTGTCATCGATATTGCGACCACGCAGCTCGGGCTTGTCCGAACGCTACGCGGGTTGACTCCGAAATTCGGTTCCTTCGACGATAAGCACTTCGAAGAGGTGCGGGTTCAGCGTCGTTTCTCCAGCAACCCGGATCTGGCACGCGCCGAGTGCTGGTATTGGATCCGAAGGGCACAGGCGCGCTTCTTTGCCGGCGATTATGCTGCGGCCGTCGACGCGTCGTTGAAGGCGCAACGACTGCTGTGGGCATCGCCGTCAAATTTTGAAGTCGCGGAACATTGCTTTTACGGCGCGCTGTCCCGCGCCGCAGCCTGCGACACCGCGACCGACGACGAGCGGCAGCAGCATGTCGAAGCATTGGCCGCCGGCCACCGCCAGCTCCAGCTCTGGGCGGCGAATTGCCCGGACAATTTCGAGAACCGCGCCGCGCTGGTCGGCGCCGAGATTGCTCGCATCGACGGCCGAGATGTCGAGGCGATGCGCCTCTACGAACAGGCCATCCGCTCGGCCCGTGCAAACGGCTTCGTTCACAACGAGGCCCTCGCCAATGAGCTCGCCGCCCGCTTTTACGCGGGACGGGGCTTCGACAAGATTGCCCGTGTGTATTTGCAGGATGCCCGCTACGGCTATCTGCGTTGGGGAGCCGACGGCAAGGTCCGGCAACTCGACGAGATGTATCCATACCTCAGAGACGAAAAGCCAACACTCGCTCCGACGAGCACGATCGGGGCGCCAGTCGAGCAGCTCGACCTCGCGACCGTGATCAAGGTGTCGCAGGCCGTCTCGGGCGAGATCGTGCTGGAAATGCTGATCGACATGCTCATGCGCACGGCCATCGAGCAGGCGGGCGCGGAGCGAGGTCTGCTGATTCTTCGTCGTGGAGTTGAGCTTCGGATCGAGGCGGAAGCAACGACCGGTGGCGATCCGGTCGTCGTGCAACTGCGCGACCAACCCGTCACTGCTTCCGTGCTGCCGGAGTCGGTGCTCAACTATGCCCTGCGCAGCCGCGAGAGCGTCCTTCTCGACGATGCTGCCGTCCAATCGGCGTTTGCCGCGGATCCCTACCTCCGCGAACGCCGGGCGCGGTCCGTTCTCTGCCTGCCCCTGATCACCCAAGGCAAGCTGATCGGCGTGCTCTATCTCGAGAACACCCTGACCCCCCGGGCCTTCGCGCCAGCCCGCAGCGCGGTGCTGAAGCTGCTCGCCTCGCAGGCAGCGATCGCGCTGGAGAATGCTCATCTGTACCGCGATCTCGAACAACGCGAAGCCAAGATCCGGCGCCTGGTCGACGCCAACATCATCGGCATCTACCTCTGGGACCTCGAAGGTCGGATCATCGAGGCCAATGACACCTTTCTGCGCATGGTGGGATACGACCGTGAGGATCTCCTTGCCGGTCGCGTGAGCTGGGCGGACCTGACGCCGCCGGAATGGCGAGACCTCGACGCACGCGCCGTCGAAGGGTTGAAGACGGCCGGGCGCTTGCACCCGGTTGAAAAGGAGTACTTCCGCAAGGACGGCAGTCGTGTGCGGGTGCTGATCGGCTCGGCTGCGTTCGACGATCAACGAGACGAGGGCGTCGCCTTCGTTCTGGATCTGACCGAGCAGAAGCGGGCGGAAGCCGAGGCCCGCGAGAGCGAGCGGCGCGTCCGCGAGATGCAGATGGAGGTCGCGCACGCGAACCGCGTCGCAACCATGGGGCAACTCACCGCCTCGATCGCCCACGAAGTGAACCAGCCCATCGCCGCGGCCGTCACCAATGCCCAGGCGGCGCTGCGTTGGCTGGAGGCACGCCCGCCGGATTTGCAGGAGGTCCGCCAGGCGCTCGACCACATCGTCAAGGACGCCAATCGCGCCGGCGACGTCATCGGCCGAATCCGTGAGATCGTCAAGAAGGCGCCGCCACGGAAAGACCGGGTGGACATAAACGAGGCGATCCGCGAAGTGATCGAGCTCACCCGTGGCGAAGCGGCCAAGCAGGGCGCGTCGGTGCGGACGGTACTCGGGGAGGGTTTGCCGCTCATCGAAGGAGATCGTGTACAACTGCAACAGGTTGTCCTCAATCTCATCGTCAACGGAGTCCAGGCAATGGGTGCGGTCGAGGAAGGGCCGCGAGAGTTGCTCGTTGCCACCGCTCGGGCCGAACCGAACGGCGTGCTGGTCGCGGTGAAGGATTCGGGGCCAGGCGTGGCCCCGGCGAATCTCGAGCGGCTTTTCACGCCCTTCTACACGACGAAGCCCGGCGGCTTGGGCATGGGGCTGTCGATCTGCCGTTCGATCATCGAAGCTCAGGGCGGTCGGTTGTGGGTGACCGCCAACCTACCCCGGGGTGCCATTTTTTACTTCACGGTGCCCACCCGCCCGGACAGCACATCGTAATTCCGACACTGCGATAGTCATTTCGACGTTGGCGCATTGCCGACAAGGTCATGATTGTATCGGCAATGCGGAAAGCAGCTTGTCCAAGGTGATCGGGTAATCTCGGACACGCGCACCGCAGGCGTTATAGATCGCATTGGCAAGCGATGCACCGGCTCCGCAGATGCCAAGCTCGCCGACGCCCTTGGATTTCAAGGGGTTTGATTTATCGTCAAGTTCAGGAAGAAAGATCGCATCCACATCGGGCACGTCGGCGTGCACGGGCACGTGGTATTCGGCTAGATCGTGATTGACGAAGTAACCGAAGCGTGGATCGAGAGTCATTCCCTCCTCCAACGCCGCTCCGACGCCGAAGATCATGCCGCCGATCGCCTGGGATCGGGCGGTCTTCTCATTCAGGATACGGCCGGCGGTGAAGACACCCAGCATGCGTCTCAGCCGGACCTCGCCGGTGTCGGCATCGACGCCGACTTCCGCGAAGTGCGCTCCGTAGGATTGTTGCGAGAAATTTCTGAGCGTTCTGCCGGGCCTGATCTCCCCGTCCGCGTCCAATCCGGCTCCCACGAGGTCAGTCAGCGATTTGGTCTGACCGGCGTCCGAGATGCGGCCGTTGGCAAAGTCGGCCGTGTTCGGGTCCATGCCGGCAATCCGGGCCAGCTTTGCCCGCAACGTATTGCAGGCCTCGAAGAGCGCCGAGCCGGAACTCGCAGCGCCGAAGGAACCGCCCGAGCCCGACGCTTGTGGAAAGCTGGTGTCACCCAGCTCCATTCGAATTCGCTGCGGCGGTAAGCCCAGCACTTCTGCGGCGATCTGGGTGAGGATAGTATAGCTGCCAGTGCCGATATCGGTCATCGCCATGCGTACGACGGCGAAACCGTCCGGCCCCAATCGCACATTGGCCTTCGACGGTTGAAGCGGGTTCCCGCGCGTCGCGGCGGCCACGCCCATTCCCACGAGCCAGCGTCCGTCCCACACTTGGCCGGGCTTCGGATTCCGCTTGTCCCAGCCAAAGCGCTTGGCCCCTTCCTGGAAGCAGGCCAAGAGGTGACGGCTTGAATACGGAACATGCCGCTCCGGATCCTCCGTCGGCTCGTTGCGTACGCGCAATTCGATCGGATCGACGCCGAGCTTCTCGGCGAGTTCGTCCATCGCGCATTCCAGCGCCAACAGGCCCACCGCCTCGCCCGGAGCGCGCATGGACGACGCAACCGGGATATCCAGAGGCGCCAGGCGATGCCGGGTCAGCCGGTTTGCGCCGGCGTAAAGCGTTCGCGTCTGAAGGGCGGCCCCCTCGTAAGTCTGCTCGCTGCGCAGATTGCCCGAAAAGACATCGTGGCCGATCGCCCGTATTCGGCCGCCCCGATCCGTACCCAATCGGATACGCTGGATGGTGTCCGAGCGGTGTGTGGTGACATGAAACACCTGCTGTCGGGTGAGCGCCGTCTTCACCGGGCGCTTGAGCTGGCGGGCTGAGATCGCCGCCAGAATGGCGTCGGCATTCACCCAGAGCTTGGCGCCAAAACCACCGCCGACATAGCGGCTCACCAGCCGCACGTTCTCGGGCGGAATCTTCAGGGTCCTTGCGATTGCCGCCTGACCCTGGTTCAACATCTGGTTCGATGTATGGAGGATGAGCTTGTCGCCATCCCACATCGCCTGCGTGGCATGGGGCTCCATCATGGCGTGACTTTGCAAGGGTGTCGTGTAGGTCACGTCAAGCCGGACGGGAGCCGCAGCAAAGGCGCCCGCGAAGTCACCCACCGCGCTATCGGGCGGAGCGCCGGCACCCCAGGGCGCACGTGCCTGATCGAGGCCGTCGCGCAGCGTGTACTTTCCGGGCAGCCGAACATACTTGACGCGTACGAGGTAAGCGGCTGCCCTGGCCTGCTCGAAGGTTTCTGCCACCACAAAGGCAACCGGCTGGCCGTAGTACGACACCTCCGGACTGGTGAGCACCGGATGGGCCTCATGATGATTGCCCGTGCCCTGCTCCGGCGCGTTTCGGTGGGTCAGCACGAGAAGCACGCCGGGCGCCCGCTCCGCCGCGCCCGTATCGATGGACTTGATCTGACCCTTGCCGATCGAGGCTTCGACGACAAAGCCGTAGGCCACCGCGGGACCGTGCTCCACCTCATACGCATAACGCGCGCTGCCTGTGACCTTCAGCCGTCCGTCGACACGATCGAGCGGCTTGCCGACAACACCTTGTGCTTCGACATCGAGCGCATTCGTCCCGATCGGTGTGTTCATCTCCATCGACGAGCTCCTTCAGGTCTGGGCGGCTTGCATCAGCACGGCGCGCAACGTTCGCCGTGTCAGTGGGATCTTGAAATCATTGCTGCCATAGCCGCGAGCTCCGTCCAGGACGGCCGTCGCAGCTGCGTCGAAAGTCTTTGCATCGGCGGACGCGCCGGCCAGTCGTTCCTCCGCCTGCGGCACGCGCCAGGGCTTGGGCGCCAAACCGCCGAAAGCGAGGCGCGCCGAGCGGATACCTCCAACCGAGAGCTCGACGATCGCGGCGACAGAAACCAGAGCGAAGGCGTAGGAGGCCCTGTCGCGGACCTTTCGGTAGATCTGCACTCCTGGAGGCGGTGGCGGGAGTGTCACGGCAGTGATGATCTCGCCCGCCTTCAGCGTCGTATCGATCTCCGGGGTCTTGCCGGGAAGGCGATGGAACTCGGCCATCGGAATGACTCGAACCTCACCCTCTGCATTGACCGTCTCCACAGTGGCGTCGAGCGCGCGCAGCGCGACCGCCATATCGGATGGATTTACGGCAATGCACTGGTCGCTGGCGCCGAGCACGGCATGCATTCGATTGAAGCCGCCGAGCGCTGCGCAGCCCGAGCCCGGGTTGCGCTTGTTGCACGGCTTGGTGACGTCGTAGAAATAGGAGCAGCGTGTCCGTTGCAGTAGATTGCCCCCGGTGGTGGCTCTGTTGCGCAGCTGCGCACTCGCCCCCGCCAGCAAGGCCCGGCTCAAGACCCCATACCGTTCGCGTACGCGACGGTCAGCCGCAAGATCGCTGTTTCGCACCGTCGCGCCTATGCGCAGGCCGTCCTCCGCAGTGTCCTCGATCTTGTCCAGCGGAAGGCGGTTGATGTCGATGAGCTCCGTCGGAGTCTCAACTTGCAGCTTCATCAGGTCGAGCAAGTTCGTTCCGCCTGCGATGAGCTTGGCGCCGGGCCTGGTCGAGGCGGCGGCGGCGCGAACAGCCGAGTCAGCGCGATCGTAAGCAAAAGCCTTCATGCCGGGCCTCCCGCGGCTTGTCTGATTGCCGCTACGATGTTGGGATAAGCGGCGCAGCGACAGATATTGCCGCTCATGCGTTCGCGGATCTCGGCGTCGGTCAGGTCTGGCCGGGCAAGCGCCAGGCTCTCGGTCACATAGCTTGCCATGCCCATGCGACTCTCATTGAGCATCCCGACAGCGGAGCAAATCTGCCCTGCCGTGCAATACCCGCATTGGAAGCCGTCGTGCGCCACGAAAGCAGCCTGCATCGGATGCAGCGTCTCGCCGTCTGCCAGACCCTCGACCGTCGTGATCGGCTGTCCGTCATGCATCGCGGCAAGCGTCAGGCAGGAGTTGATGCGGCGCCCGTCCAGCAGCACCGTGCAGGCGCCGCACTGACCGTGGTCGCAGCCCTTCTTGGTTCCCGTCAGCGCGAGATGCTCTCGAAGGGCATCGAGCAAGGTCGTGCGGGGATCGAGGCTCAGAACGTGGGGCTGACCGTTGATCTGAAGTTCGACTGTCACGGGGGCTAGCGACGTCTCGGCGTCGACCGGGCCGGCACCGAGCGCCACGTGCGGGAGCCCCGCGCAGAGGGCGGCTGTGGCCGTCGCAGTCCCCAGCACCGCGCGTCGTGTATACAGAAAACGTCTGTCCCGGTTCGCGTCCATGATTACTCCTTCCGTTCCCGGACGGGCCTGACGGATGTCCGGGGCCCGAGCGGCATGCCTTGCCTACGGCCACATCTCGTCCGGAAGATTGACAACGATCGGCGTTGAGGTGCTCCTCACGACCACCCAGCGAAAAGACTCCGCATCCGACGGATTGATCTCCATGTGGGGCAGGAAGGCCGGCACATGGATGAAATCGCCGGCTTTCGCGGTCGCGGCATATTCTCCCCGCGTGCCCCAGCGCACTTCGCAAATGCCCGACAGCACGTAGGCGATCGTCTGCTGCTCGCCATGATGGTGAATTCCCGTGCGAGCTCCCGGCTGGACCTCGAACAAGCCGCCCCACAGCACCGAGTCGATGCCGAGCTGTGGCGCGACCGCTGCCTGGCGTACGGAGCCTGGCGTCTGTGCCGTTGCCTGGTCGAACCTGGCCGGGCCGACAATGCGGATGGGGGGATAGTTGGTCATGTTCGGAAGGGCTCCTGGCTGATGATCTGGGGTTGCCTCAGTCCGTGCTGCCCACACTTGCTGCGCTGGCAAGCTTCAAGGCGCGCTGCAGATGATCTTCGATCTTCGGCAGGGTCTCGCGGGCAAATTGCCTGAGCTCCGGGTCGCTGCCGTTCTGGATCTCCTGCTGGAACAGCGCTGCATTGCCCTTCTGATATTCGACCTGGTCTTTCACATAGGTCTGGTCGAACGCGGTGCCGTGTTCCGCATAGAGCGTGAACAGCATCGCGTCATAGGCGCCGTGCAGCAGAGGATTCGACGGAGTGACATTCTTTCGCTGCAGGATCGCATTCAGCGCATCGACCACGGGTATGTGGCTGGTGACCATCAGATGCGCATAACTGCGAATCCCGGCGCTCGTGCTCTTTGTCTCCGCGATCCGACCGGAATCCACCTGGAAAGGGGCTCCGAGGTTGGCTTGGCCGACAAAGTTGAAATCGACGGCATTGAGCATCCCGGGCGCCTCCGGCGGCGCGGGCGTCTGTGCATTGGCGACGCCGACGCCGGTAGCCATCAAGACAAGCGCGTAGACAAGGCCGAAGCCTGCGATGCGCCTTGTTGGAGATGCTCCTTTCATTGGCGAAGCTCCATTCATTCGTCGCTGTACGCGGCTTTTCGCGCAGCCAATTCCCGTGGCTCCACACAACGTAGCCGTCTGTTGCTTTTCTGCTTGCCTGAGATTGCGGTTGTTGTTGCGCGCTTGCACTTTGTAAGAGCGGGATACCCGCCGCGAACGGTCACCTGAGATCGACCGCTCATCAGACGCTCACCGAAGCAGACAAATTGGCGGCGGCGCGTTGCAGCCGGCATCTGAGCAGCCCGCAGTGAAGATGGCGACAATTGACGCAAACCAGCGCCATCTTCGGCAATACAGCCAAAGCCGCGGCCCTGCTCGACTACTAGAAGCGGCGACAAGGTGTCGGAGGCTTGTTCGCGGCCCCCTAATCCAACGGAAACGCCAGATCGGAAGCAGCCAATGGGGATCGTTCGCTTCGCTCTGAGATTGCCGCACACGTTCTATGTGCTGGCCATTCTCATCTTGTTCCTCGGCGTCACGGCGATTCGCGTCATGCCGACCGATATCTTTCCGCAGATCAACATCCCGGTCGTCACCGTGATCTGGCAGTACACCGGTCTCAGCACGACGGAAATGGAGCAGCGTGTCACAACTTACAGTCAGTATTCGATCAGCTCCAACGTCAACAATATCCGGGATATCGAGGCGCAGACGCTCAACGGCATTTCAGTTCAGAAGATCTATTTCCAGCCAGACGTCAATCTTGATCTGGCGATCGCGCAGATCGTCTCGGCGACGAATTCGATCCGCTCGCTCATGCCCGCCGGTATCCAGCCGCCGATCGTGGTGCAATTCAACGCATCGAGTGTTCCGGTGCTGCAAGTCAGCCTCAGCTCCGACAGCCTCACCGAGGCACAGCTCTACGACTACGGCATCTACAATCTCCGTCAGCGGCTGGCGCCGATTCATGGCGTCACCCTTCCGACACCAGCCGGCGGAAAGTACCGACAAATCATGGTCGATATCGATCCATCAAAGCTCCTCGCCAAAGGGCTGACGCCGCTCGATGTGGTCAATGCCGTCAACGCGCAAAATCTCACGCTTCCGTCGGGCACGGCCAAGATCGGCGACACCCAGTTCGTCGTCCAAACCAATGCAATGCCGAAGACGATCGACGAACTCAATGCCATCCCGATCAAATACAGCAACGGCGCCACGGTATTCCTGCGTGATATCGGCTTTGTCCGCGACGGCTACGCCGTCCAGCAGAATGTCGTGCGTGAAGGCGGCGTTCGCGCGGTACTGCTTAGCATCGTCAAGAACGGAGAGGCGTCGACGCTTGACGTGGTCAACGGCGTCAAGGCCGCGCTCGGCATTGCGCGCGCTGCGGCGCCGCCGGGCCTCCAGATCAGCGAACTGTTCGACCAGTCGGTCTTCGTTGTCTCCTCCGTGATGGGGGTCTTGCGCGAGGGCGCCATCGCCGCGGGACTGACGGCGCTGATGATCCTGGTGTTCCTGGGTTCGTGGCGCTCGACCCTGATCGTCATGATCTCGATCCCGCTTGCCATCCTTGCCTCCATCGTCGCGCTTTATTTCCTGGGCGAGACACTGAATACGATGACCTTGGGCGGTCTTGCCCTCGCCATCGGCATTCTGGTCGACGATTCAACGGTCACGATCGAGAACACGCATCGTCTGCTTACTGAGGAACGCATGCCGCTGTACGAGGCGACGCTTCATGGCTCCGCCGGCATCGCGGTGCCGACCTTGGTTTCGACGCTTGCCATTTGTTGCGTCTTCACCTCCGTGGTGTTCCTCGAGGGGCCGGCCAAGTACCTGTTTACGCCGCTTGGCCTTGCTGTGGTTTTTGCCATGCTTGCCTCCTATGGCTTGTCGCGAACTCTGACGCCGATCGCCATCAATGTGCTGCTCAAGGGCGAACACCACGCCGCACCCAGCATCCCGGACGCGGCCGGCCGGTTTGCTCGTCTGCACGGCCATTTCGAGCGTGGCTTCGAACGATTGCGCCAGAGTTATGTGGAGATCTTGACCGCGCTGCTCTCGCGCCGCCTCATCGTGCCGATCGTCTCGACGCTCGTCCTGGCGCTTGGCGGTGCGACGTTTCTGTTTGTCGGCCGCGATTTCTTCCCCGCAATCGACGCTGGCCAGATCCAGCTTCATGTCCGCGCGCCGCCGGCCACTCGAATCGAGGAAACTGAAAGGATCTTCCAGGCGGTCGAGGACAGGATCCGCCAGATCGTTCCGGAGAAAGACCGCGGCCAGATCGTGGACAACATCGGCCTGCCGGCGCGTCTCTACAATCTCGCCTTCTCCGACGGATCGACGATCGGCGTGAATGACGGCGTCATGCTCGTGTCACTGAACGATGGCCATGCGCCGACCGCGGACTATGTGCGGGAGCTGCGGCGAGTATTACCGGCAGAATTTCCGGAGAGCACGTTCTATTTCCAGGCCGCGGACATGGTCACCCAGATCCTCA
>Ga0210389_10000428_pt1 | contig 39476 bp, 70 predicted proteins | sample IncBWH28OmetaG_FD_160127 | JGI IMG/M metagenome (GOLD analysis project Ga0210389, IMG submission 160127) | Forest soil microbial communities from Barre Woods Harvard Forest LTER site, Petersham, Massachusetts, United States - Inc-BW-H-28-O ... | reverse complement strand
CAACTGGATAGTAAATTTTTCCTGTGCCAGCAGACTTAACAAATTTAGGTTCTTTTTTATTTAATCTTTGCTTTCTAAACCAATACGGTGAGTAATCATATCGTTGTGATGCTTCTTTTTCGTTAATAAATTTTTTACCTAATAATTCCATCATCTTTACTATTCCTTTGTAAAATTGTTATTCCTTAGTAATTAATAATAAATCTTAATACTTATTTTTGCAATATTTATGCGCATATATTAATGTAAATTCTACGTAGCCATACGGGATAAATGGCTGAAACTTGTCAATCAAGGCATACCGTGACGGGGTTAATAGTCGAAGGGAGTAATATGACTGAAATAGCAAATGGAGAGGCTCAGAGTCAGGATGTCTCTGCTGCACCTGTAACATCTTCGTATCAGGCGCCTTCACAGGTAGCTAGCGAAGAAAAACTTTTAAAGCAGTCAGAAGTTAATGATCTAGTTGGCGCTGCAAAGCATGAAGCTGTTGAACGCTATAAACGCGCTCAAGCGCAACCGCAAGGAACGCAACAGACTAGCACTAATGGAATGACAGCCGAAGAGGTACAAAAGATAGTTGGCGAAAGAATTCAACAATCAAGGAATGATTGGATTGAAGAACAAAGACAGCAAAGCGAGCGGCAGGATGCCAATCGAATTGTCAATGAATTCGCGAGTCGACTAGATGCAGGTAAAGGCAAGTATCAAGATTTTGATAATGTTTTAGGTGATGTGGATTTAAAAAATTTCGGCGCCACAGTGCATTTAGCAACGTTCGTCGATAATACCGCAGATGTGATGTACGAACTTGCGAAAAACCCTATAAAAATGGTTAATCTTGAGGAATTATCACGTAAATCACCCAAACTTGCTATCAAGGAAATGCAACGCTTATCTGATTCCATTAAGACTAATCAGCAAGCTTCTAATTTCCGATCTCCTAATGAGCCATTAAATCATTTGAAACCTTCTAACGCCGGAACGGATAGCGGTGAGTTGACGGTTTCAGACTTTAGGAAAAAATATAAAGCTTAATCCGTAAAACACATTGGTTATCCGACTATTTAAGGACTAATAGTTAGGAGCATCACAATGCCTGTTTTTGCCCAGAATATTTTACAACAAGTAGAAACATATCAACGTTCGTCACTTGGATTACTTTTAAATTTATGCTGCTTTGTTTCTACCAGTAATACTCGTTTTAAAGATTTCGATAAGATCCCGACAAATTTGGGCTCAAGTGTCACTTTCGACCTTCCGCCTCGTGCAGTTACCACAAATGGTCTAGTTGCAGCTTTCCAACCAGCAGACCAACGTGTGCAGACACTTACTTGCGATCAAGCAGGTAATAGTTCCTACACCGTTACTTCACAGCAACGTATCTTCAACTTAGAGAAAGGTGAAGAAGATTACATGCGTGTTTTTGGTAAGTCCTTCATGGAAGAACTAGCTAATAACATTGAAGGTAATATTGCTTTGAATGCAACTAGCTCTGTTCCTGTGATGGGAATTGACCAAAACGGTCAAACTTTCCCTACTGGCGCATTGCATACGGAATCCGGCCCATATCGATTTTTCGGTGATGGTGTGACTGCATTGACTAGTTACCAACAGTTAGCACAGTCAGTCATGTTATTCAAAAACTACGGTGCCGTATCTACTGGTATGAAAATCTATCTACCAGATACTGTTATCCCTGGAATCGTTGGTAGTGGTTTAAATCAATTTGTTCCACGCAGAAACGATGATATCGCAATGTCTTGGGAAGTAGGTGACTTTGGTACGCCTTTAGTTAGCTATTACCAATCTAACTTATTGCCAATTCATATTTCAGGTGATACTGGAAACAATGCAGATACTTTGACTGTAGTAAGTACTAATGACCCAACAGGCCAGAATGTTACTCAGATCACTTTTAGCGGCGCATCTGTTCATAATGACCCTAATGCTGTTCTTTCTGGGGACTTATTTAGCTTCCAAGATGGTGTAACAGGTTTCGCTAATATGCGTTATCTGACATTTATCGGTCACTTTGTCAGCGCTAATCACGTTCAATTTAGAGCGACTGCAAATGCTGCTTCTGATAATGCTGGAAATGTTACGATTAGTATTTTTCCTCCATTAAATTGGGCTGGTGGTAATTCTCAGAACCTAAATCAAACTATACAAGCTGGTATGCAAGTCAAAGGTTTGCCATCCCATCGTGCAGGTCTGATCGTAGGTGGCGATGCGTTCTATGTTGCATTACCTCAATTACCAGAACAAAGACCTTTTGATACTGCTAATGAATATGACCCAGAAACTGGCGTTTCATTGCGATTAACTTATGGTTCTCTCTTCGGACAAAACCAAACAGGTCTAATCTATGATGCAACGTGGGGTTCCACAGTCGTACCTGAATATTCAATGCGATATATCATCCCATTGTCTCAAGGTTAATTAATGGATAGAGGGTCAATAGCTGACCCTCTTTTTAAAATTAAAGATTAAAAGGATATTAACATGACCGCTATACAGAATGATCCAGTTTATTCGTTACCGTTGATTTATAAGAATGGTTTGATTCTTTCTAATGATGCAACCACTCCAAATACTATTATTGATATTTCTGCTGGTCAATGCAGAGATTCAAATGATACGATCGATATCGTTTCTAATGCTGTTATTTTATTAAATGCCGCTGTAAATGGTGTAAATGGACTTGATACCGGTACATTTGCCGCATCAACCATGTATGCAATTTACATGATTGCTGATTCTAGGAATTTCCAAGTTCCCGCAGCAATGTTAACGCTTGCATCAAATTCATCTCCTTTAATGCCATTTGATTACGATTCTTTTCGTTTAATTGGCTATTGGGCTTCTAATGGTGCTACTCATTTTTATCCTGGGTATTACTCTGGGGTGGGAGCAGATTTATTGTTCACTTATGATGCCCCGATTGCAACAGCAGTAACCGCTGGTGCTTCTACCACTTATGCGCCTGTTGTGTTGACGACTTTAGTGCCTCCTATTAATAATTTGCCAGTCACAATCAATAGTATATTTAGTGCTGCTGCTGCTGGTGACATATTAAATATGCAAGGGTTTAACTCAGTAGGAGATGCAATAACTATTATTGCGCCGGTTGCAACTGGTGTTGCTAATACTGAAAATTATGACCTTGTATTAGCTCAGTTAAATGTTAAAGCACCTACTATTAACTATAAAGTTTCAGCAGGTACTGTTGCAATTGATGTTGCAGGCTTTAATTTGTATCTTTAATGGAATGGAAAGTTAGTACTATGGAAAGGTATTCAAAAAATGCCGTATACAGCACAAACATTGATAACTCGTTCATGGTATCTTTCGGGTATTGTCTCTAGGGGATTACAAACCGTTGGTGGCGCACAAATTAATGACGGTTTGTATCTTCTTAATGCTTTATTAGATTGGGAAGCAGTTGACACTACTTTAATTCCATATTGGACTTATTTTGAATTTCCAGCCGTTACAAATCAAGAATCCTATTTCATTCCTAATTTATATGATGTCGAATCGTTAACATTCAACATTGATGTTGTTCGATATTCAACACAATACGTGCCAAGATCAGCTTATTTTGGCACTAGTCGTGTAGATAATGTTGCTTCACTTCCTTTTAGTTGGTATTTCAACAGAGGAGTTGGAGGAGGCACTATTTATATGTACTTTCTTCCTTCTGGAAATTTTCCTATTAAAATAATGGGGAAATTTGCGTTGCAAGATGTGACTCTACAACAAGATATGTCGCTTACCTATGATACTGCTTATATCGAATATCTTAGATATGCACTTGCAAATTATATGTGTTCTGAATATTCAATTAACTTTAATCCTCAATCACAAAAAAGATTAGACTCCATGAGACGTACTTTAATGTATGTCAGTCCTCCTGATCTTTCTGTAAGAAAATCATCAATATTAGTACAAGGCACAGGGATTAACTGGGGTGATGTGAATATTGGACGTGGCTGGAGACCTGCATAATGATAGCACGCTCTCCAACATCTCGCGCCGTTCCAATCAATGTTGTAGGTTCTTCTACATTTGGTCGATATCCGAAAATATCGATTGAGAAAACTTACAATATGTTCATGTCTGATGATTGGATGGTGCCATATGCAGGTTATCAAAAAGCTATTCCTAATATTGGACTTGTTGGCCGTGCTTTATATACGAGTACTAAACTGGGAAAAATGGTAGCTGTTTTTGATAATAAAGTTTATCTGATTGATATATTTTTTGATTTTGATACTCAAATGTCGATTGATACATCAGTAACACAAATAGGTGAATTATTTACATCAACTGGTGTTGTTTATATTGCTGAGAATAATAAACCTCAAATATGTATTTCTGATGGAACATCGATTTATATTTATGACGCAACTTTAACACCAGCATTTCAAGCTATATCTACACCTGATTTTATTCCTGGCTATATTACTTTTCACGATACCTATTTTATAGCCGCGGCGACTGGCACTAATACATGGAGGTTATCGGGGCAGAATGACGGGACTACGTGGCCTGCTACTGCTTCTAGCGTTGGTTTGTTGCAAACCAAACCTGATAATGTACAAGGAGTTGTTAGGGTTCCAAGCCGCGGCAATATGATAATGGTATTAGGCTCAACTGTTACTGAGCCTTGGTATGATGTCGGGTATCAATTATTTCCTTATCAACGTAGTTCTTCTTATAGCATTGATTATGGATGCTTAAATCCAGCTACAATTGCTTATACAGATGAAATTGTGGTGTGGCTTGCCATTAATGAAAAGGCCGGTCCGGTAATCATGTATACAAAGGGAGATGCGCCACAGAAAATAACAACAGACGGTATTGATTATTTATTTTCTCAATTGAAAAATCCTGCTGACTCTCAAGCATTTATCTATCGACAAGATGGTCATTTGTTTTATCACATTAATTTTTATACTGATAATTTTTCTCTGTTCTATGATTTTAATAATCAAAAAATATATTTTGCTTCTGATGAGAATGTAAATTATTTTATAGCTAATTCAGTAGCATTTTTTAATAATCAATATTACTTCGTAAGTAAAAATAACGGTAACTTATATTCTTTTGATACTGCATTTAATACTTATGATGGCGAAGAAATACCAAGGATAAGAACTTGTAGAAATATTAGATTGCCAAGCCAAGAATATTTTGTTGCAACTGATGCGGGTTTTACGATTGAACAGGGAACGACTAATTATCAGTTTTCAGATTTAGGAAATATTTTTCTAATTACTGAGGACGGTGAAATTTTAATTACAGAAGGTAGTGAAATATTCTTAAATACGGAAGATGGTGAATTACTAGAGACAGAAGATGGTCAGCTACTTATTAGTGAGCAAAGTGATAGCGAATCATTTTTTCTTATTGCCGAACAAGATAATATTGTATCGCTAACTCCACGTGTTGATATGTCAATCTCTACTGATGGCGGTGAGACATTTAGCAGTTATGAACCTTATGTATTAAATCCTATTGGGCTAAGAAAAAATAAACTTCAATGGTGGCAATTAGGTGCATGTAATGATTTAGTTTTTCAATTTAGGTTTTGGGGTTTTGGACGTTTTGTAGCAACTGACGGAATAGTGAATATAAGACAATGATTACTGGTAAAAAACAAAATGCGCTTTTTCCTGATATACCAAGGGATTCTAAACTTGTCGACGAAAACGGCGAGATAACTCCTTTATGGAAAAAGTATTTTGAGGACAATACTCAAGCTTTACAGAGTAACTATAGTCCAGAAGGATTAGCAGCTCCTCAACAATCGGCAAGTAATATCGCATTGTTAACGGGTACTCAGTCTACGGGACGAATTTTATATGACTCAACTAACAATCTATTTAAAGGAAATGTTATAGTAGGTGGTGTGAATGTCTGGAAGACGTTTACTTTAACTTAAAAGGGATTTTTTAAATGAATTCGACAGATTATTTGAAATTTTTTTCACCAGCAGCGGGTTTATTGATGGGGAACGATTATGAAGACCCATCGAAAAGTGCTATGCCTTATTTCAATAAAATACCTGGTGAAATAAAACCATATTATCAGCCTTATATGGATGCGGGTAAACGTTCTCTTGGAGACTTAGAAGGACAATACGGGAATCTCACTAATAACCCTGGTGAATTTATCAATAAAGTAGGAGAAGGATTTCATTCTTCTCCTGGTTATGAATTTGCACGTCAACAGGCAGAACAAGCGGCAGGACATGCAGCAGCAGCTGGCGGAATGGCCGGTTCTCCTCAACATGAACAACAAATAGCTGATTTAGTCTCAAAACTTGCGAGTTCAAGCTATGGTGATTGGCTTAACAATGCTTTAGGTGCCTATCAAACAGGATTAACAGGGAAAAGTCATCTTAATGATATGGGTTATAACGCATCCAATGAATATGCTACAGATATTGGGAATAATCTGGGCGCTCAAGGGCAATTAGCCTATTCAGGCGCTGCTAATCAAAATATGAATGAATTAGGTGAACAAGGTTTTAAATATGGACTGATTGGAAATGCACTTAAAGCATTTTCAGGAACGGGGTTAGCATAATGCCTATTAATTTACCTTTTATTCAGCCATTATCATTTCAACAAGCTAACCCTCGTTTGATGGGTATACAAGCAGGTAGCGATCTATATAGCTCTTTTACTAATAATTTATCAAAAGAATTAGAGAACATGAAAGCTAAAGCTGAATTGCCTTATGTTGGTGAAAAAGCTAAAGCTGACTTATCAAAGGCATTATTAGCTAATAAATTTCAAGAAATAGTCAATCAATATACCCCTGAAGAATATACGACAAAATTTGGCCTTGAAAGAGGACAGACTGCTAATCAATTAGCTTCTGCGAATGAAACGAATACATTGACTCCATTAAAAGCTAAAGAATTAAGCCTTAAAAACGAAATGTATCCTGATTTAACCAAAGCTCAGATTAATAGCTATAACATGGGTGGAAGAGGTGGTTTAGGGGTAGGTGGGAAAGAACAGTTATTTTATCAAAGCTTAGTTGCTAAAGATAACCCACAATTACAAACCCAAGAACAAATTTATGAAGCGGGAAATGTCTTAGCACAAGGAGGCGATACTTTAAGTGATGGAACTAAATTGAATAAATTATCTCCTGCTGCACAAGCTTCGTTGGATAGAGTAGTAAAAGGAACTACAACAGCACCAGTGATTACTCAGGGGATAAGATCAAATCAAGGAGAAGCAGAACTGAATGTTTTAAGTAAATATGCCCAAGAAGGATTAAAACCTTATGGAACCACTTACTTTAGTAAATCACCAGATCAAATTTTAGATACTTTTAAATCTGACGAAACATCGCAAAAAAGACTTGGTAAATTCATTGCCTCTCAACAATTGCAATATGAGCTTTCTCAGAATGAAATTAAATTAGCGATGGGACAGCCTGGGGTTACTACAACAGAAGAGTTGATGAATCTTGGCCAACAACGAATTGACGCACAATATCCTAAATTAAGTTATACAGCCCGCGCAGAAGCAAATAGGTTCTTTTTAGAAGCTTTAGGAAAAGCATTAGAAGCTCGTAAAAATGTGAAAATAGGGGCTAGTAGCGTTACTAATCAAGGAAATAATAATAAGAAGGAATTAACTGATTCAGTTCAAGGTGCTATGAATGGGAATAAACCAGAACAAACTGTCACTGCTAGATGGACAAGAAATGCAGAAGGAAAATTGGTGAAAGAATAATGACGCAGATAGTTAGATTAGAAAATAATGAAAAACATGAATTTCCGGATGATGCTACGCCAGAAGAGATAGAAACTGCTATTAATTCTCAGTTTCCTATGAAGCCTCAACCGTCAAAATCAGCAAATGATGATGCGTTTCGCATTCCTGATTTAATGTCTAAACAGATATCAACTGGTATTAGTGATATGAGTCCTAAACAACAATTCCAGTCATTGCCAATTCAATCTCTGTTTTATGGATTAGGAGGAGAGGCTTTAGCTGGGTTACGTCTTGGCGCCGAAAGCTTACCTTATATAGGTAAGGCAGCTAAAGCATTAGGCGGTAATGGCTTATCTGGAATTAAAAAAGCCTTAGCAGGATATGGTGGAGAAGTAGGAAAGCAAAGCATTCTAGGCGCAGGAAGTGGAGGTATTAGTGGTAGTTTAGATAAAAATGAAAATGCAGGTGTAAATGCTTTAGAGCAAGGAACTCTTGGAGCCGGAATAAGTGGGGCTCTTACTCCTCTCGTAATGATGGCAAAATCATCTAATCCTAAAATACGAGCAATAGCTGCTAGCCTTTTAGGTTTGGCAGCGGGATATGGTGTAAAAAAAGCTACTGGCACTGAAAGTAATATTCCTGAAATTGGGGGCGCCTCTATTGGGGCTCTTTTAGCTACACGTGGAAAAGGCGTTAATCAACTAGTCGCTAGTAATATGTTAAAAGGTGTTAATGAATCAGAAGTTCAACCTTCTTTGGAAGCTTCTAAACGATTAGGGTTGTCTTATATTACACCTGCTGAAGCTTCAGGAAGTCCGCTAGCTGGAAAGGCACAAGGTAAAATAGGACGTTCAGAAGAAGGAGCGGAACTTTTATATAATAAATCTCAAGGTAGATTAAATACAGAGAATAGAGCTATTTCTGATCTTTTGAAACAGATTAATCCAACTGATAATTTAATGAGCGATAGAATTAGAAAAGCAGCTCAACAAGCAATTTCATCTAAAAAAGAAGCCTTACAACAAGCTGTAGAGCCAATATATCAGATAGCTTATCAAAAAAAGATAGCGCCAACTCAATTAAAACATTTAATGGAATCTGATAAAACTATTGAAAATGCTATTCATGCTGCAAAAACTGATCCAGCATATATGGCCGAATTAAAAGATTATGATTCTCATAGCATTAAAGTTTTAGATGTTGCTAAAAGAAAAATAGATGCTGATATTAATAAAGCCATTGTAAATCAAGACTATGATAGAGCTAGAGTTTTAACTGATTCAAAAAATAAATTGGTTGAAAAAACTGATACTTTTAGTAAAGATTATGCCAAAGCTAGAGCAATGTTTGAGGAAGGTTCCAGACCTATTGAAAGACTTGAAAATAGCCATATTGGTAAAATAGCAAGGATAACTGATACTAATATAAAAAATATACCTGAAATGATATTTGAACCAAAACAAACAGATATAAATGTTTTGAAGAAAATAAAGAAAGAAATAGAAAGTTATGACCCTTCTGCTTGGCGTGGAATAATCAAAAATGAAATGGAAAGAAGAATCAGAATAGGCGGAGAAGGTGGTTATAATTTCTATAAGAAGATATTGAAAAATGACCAAGATTATAATCAATTCTATCAGGCTGTTGATGGAATACCAGGCGCCCAGGAAAAGTTATCTGATATGAGAAAAGTATTTAAGAACCTTATTTCTTCTGAAACTGCTAGAACAGCTACACAGTTAGCAAAAACAAGCATGTCAGAAGGTAGAGGAGGTTGGAAACAAGATGCGATGGATTTGATTAAGAACTTAACAGGCGGTACTTATGATAAAGCTGCTGTTGAATTAATAACAAATCCTGCATGGAATAAAGAGTTTGAAACAATAGCTAAAATGAAGAGTAATAATGAAAAATCATTAAGATTAGCTAGTATTTTGTCTCAAATAACTCAACAAGGTACAAATAAATTATTCAATAATTTTAATACTACTCAGGAAGAGTAATATGAAAATCAATATTAAAAAGGATTTTAAGAAATGCCGATTAACCCAGAGCTATTGATAGCGGCTCCGATGCTACAAGATTATTTTGTCGATAAAGACTTTGGTACCCCTTTGTCTGCTGGTATTGTGACTTTTTATGAAGATACCGCTAGGACTGTTTTTAAGAATGTGTATGAGCAAACAGGAAGCCCTGGCGCTTATACGTATGTACCGTTGCCAAATCCATTAACGCTTAGCGCTGTAGGTACTATTCAAGATAATAGCGGTAATGATGTCATTCCTTACTATTATCCGTTTGATGAGGATGATTCAAATATATCTCAGCCTTATTATGTTACTGTCACCAATAGTTTAGGCGTTCCACAATTTACTCGTGAAAATTTCCCTTTTATTGGCGATAATGGAGAAAATGCAGCAAATGTATCAACACTACAAAATCAGATAGTAAATAATGTATTTTGGAGAAATGTAGGAAGCATCAATGTAACTAATTTAACAAACACTGTTATTGCACCCAGTCAGCATGACGGTTTTAGTATGCCTGATGTAAGGTTTATTAAAAATATAAATGGTGCTACTGATAATATCACTTTTATACCATTTGGATTGGGAAATGACCCATTAGTAAATGATATTACACCAGAAGTGTACTTAAATTTTGATTGTAGTGCTGCTCAAGTAGGGGAGACTTCCAAGTATATACAAATACCAATTTCATACCATATTAAGACATTAGAAAATGTACCGGCAACTATTACATTACAAGCTCAAAATGTAACAGGAAATACAAATAATACCTTAACAATATCAATTTTACAGTTTCTAGGAACTGGGGCTATTTCTCAGCCTGCACCCATTGTTTTGGAAACAATCACTTTAAATAATTCTTGGGAAAAATTTGTTATACCTTTTGTTTTTCCTTCTGCTGCTGGATTAACTTTAAGCGGTACTGGTGATGATGCTTTATATTTACAAATAAATTATCCAGTCGCTGTTACATGCGATATTAACTTTTGTTTACCAAGTAACTTTTTAAGTAATGTCGTTCCGACTAACTCTTTTCAGACATATGATCAAATAGATCCAATCATTAATGGTTTTAGAACTGGTGATTATAGAATGAGTTTAAATTCATTCTCTCCTTTTGGTTGGGTAGGATTAAATGATGGTACTATTGGTAATGTAAGTTCAAATTCGACAACGCGTGCAAATATCGATACATGGCCTTTGTTTAATTTAATCTGGAATGCAGTAGGCGCTACTAATGCACCGATGTTTACGAGTGGTGGTGCGCCAGTTGGTTATGGTGCTAATGCTATGACAGATTTTACGGCTAATAGGCAATTAAGTTTAACCAAAACATTAGGAAGATTAATAGCATCTATTGGTACGCCAAGTTCAGGAAATAATACAGGTACGAATTGGGCACTCGGTCAAACAAGCGGTAATGAGCAACACGCAATCGCATTAAATGAAATACCAGATCATGCTCATAATTCGCCTGCAAATGGACTATTTGTAACATTAAATCCAGGTACAGCAGCAGCAGTAGGAGGCAATTGTACATCATCAAATATTACAGGAACTATAAATAGTTATACTAGCCAAACATTTATGAATATTCAGAATCCAACATTCTATACAAATATGTTTCTTAAATTATAAGGATATAAATTATGACAACCAAATTAAATCTAGGAAGAGATGTACAGGGTTATCCGGTAACATCTTTAAATGCTCCTCAATTTTCAGATACTAATTTCAAAGTAACTTTAGCGAGTGGAGTAGCGCAATCTATAACAGTTCCTTCTGACTCTTCAACCTATATTGCTCTTTTTAGTGTTGGTACAGGCACTAATGTATGGGTCGCAAGAAATACAACTGCAACTATACCTACTGGCACAATTGGCGCTACTTTATCAATACTAAATCCGCCAGCACGTACTGTTTATGCAGGTGATACATTAAGCTTTGTTACAGATAGCACTACGGCTGATTTTGGCGTTTCACTATACGCTATTGGAAATTAAACTTTTAACAAGGATGTTAAAAAATGGCAAAAGAAAAATTTTCACAATTACCAACTGTTCCAAGTGCAACACTAAGTGATGTCATTTGCGCTGTGCAAGGTGGTATTTCTAGTCAAGAAACTTTGCAACAGATACAAACATTATTTTTAAGTAGTATAAATAATATTACTTGGCACAATACCATTACCACACCACAAGCTATGGTAGCAAATAATGGTTATATGGCTAATAGCTCTTCACAAGTGGTTTTTACATTACCTCTATCTTTTGCATTTTCTACTTTTATTTATGTGCAAGGTTTTGGTTCTGGTGGATGGCATATTGCCCAAAATGCAGGTCAGAACATTATCATAGGTTCAAATAGTACAACGCCTGGAGCGGGTGGTTTTATAGAATCCACAAACCGATACGACTCTATATTATTATTTGGTGCAGCTACAAGTACTACATGGATAGCGCTAGGAGCGCCACAAGGCAACATCACTATTTTTTAAATTTAAATTTATCAAGGAAGATAAAAATGAACATCACAATGTCAATTACGACAGATACGGCTGGACAGATAAATGTCAATCCAAGAAGGGTAAAAATAGTAACAAATGCTACTTTTGCACAGATAACAGCACCTAACTTTTTAGCACCTGCTCAAGCTGAAGGATATACATTTCTAGCTAGCGACTTCTTTGATATTTTTTATAGTCCAAATTTATTAGGGACTTTTGTATTTAACTCTAATGATACTCAGCTTACTAGTCTGATTCCTTCCGGCTCAGGTGTTATTTTACCTGTTACAGTAGGGGACGTTCCAGTAGTTGCTAATACTAGTGGTGATCTACAAGATATTGGCCTAAAGCCTTCTAATCCTGCTAAAACGAATATTGTTATGCAAAATGGAGGAGCGACAGTAGGCCATGCGGTAGTATATGCAGACGTTAACGGTACTATCCAAGATAGCGGAACTACTTTGGGAACAGCTGCATCTCACAATGTAGGGGATTTTCTACAGACCGCTAATAATCTTTCTGATGTTCCAGTGAAAGCAACAGCTAGGACTAATTTAGGACTAGGAAGTGCAGCAGTTCAAAATGATACTTTTTTCTTACAATCTGCTAATAATCTAAGTGATATAGTTGATTTTCAAGAGGCAAATTTTAATTTGTTCACAAGAATTTCTGAGACGACAGGGAGAACTTTTACTGCTGCTGATTATGCGATAACGCATGTATGTAGTGGTGCAACTCCTTATACAATTACATTGCCAACTCAAATCCCAGGAGAATATGTAGATTTTATGTTTATACCGACTAGCAATGCACTTGTTACAATTATTCCTCAGTCGGGAACAATAGATGGTCAATCGCTTCTCATATATGGTGCAAATGAAGGTTGTAGACTTTATACAGATGGAATAAATTGGCATGTAATGTGGCAAAAATTACAACCAATAAGTTTTTCTGCTAATACTAATTTATCTACTACATTAGCATCCAATGTAATTACAAAAGTACCATTTAATGTAATTAATTTTAATCAAGGTGATTGTTATGACGATGTGACAAATTTTAGATTTACTCCAACTTATCCAGGTCTTTATAACATACACGTACAATTAACTTTAACAGCAGATGCTGTACCTGAGACTACATTGAATATTAGTGCTTATTTCAATGAAACTACTTTTTATAACTCTATACAATTGATTCAAGGACCAAATCCTGGTATTCCGAGTGCTTCTGCTTTAATTCTATTTAATGGTACTACTGATTATATAGAAGGATGGGTAAATCAATCAAATTCCGGAACTATAGACCAATTTATCGATACCAATAGAGGAAATACTTTCTTTGAAGGGAATAGAATCAGCAATTTTTAAAAGGAATTTAAAATGACAATAGCCAATGCTTTAAATACACAATTGTTTGGTTCAACCGGAACTGGTAATTTCGTAGGTGCTAATCAACCTACTATTAATCAACCTGTTATAGTAGGGTCAACTTCTGCTATTTCTGCTGGAAATGTTGGTGAAATAATTTCAAGTGTAATAGCATCAGGTAGCGCAATCAGCTTAACGACTGCTACACCAGCAGATATTACTAGTATTGCTCTTACTGCGGGTAATTGGGACATCTGGGGTAATGTTTCTTTTATTGGCGGAACAGGAACGACATTTACATTTCTTGCTGGATGGATAAACTCTACATCAGCTACAATGCCTGATTCTTCTTTGATTTCATCATTAGGAATAAGTGGCACGATTACTAATAGTAGCTCGGTTGGGTTCTGTGTTCCTTCATTTAATTTACTATTGGCAAGTCCTGCAACATTTTACTTGTCGGTTACTTCTGCTTTTGCAGTAAGCACTTTAACTGCTTGCGGTGGAATTTATGCTAGGAGAAGGGTTTAGTTCTTCTAAATAAATAGGATAAGCTGAATTCCACATTTTTTCAATTTGTCGTAGTTCAGCTTGTATTTCTTCGTAACGTTTTAAATTTACACTTGATACAGAATAGCTATGTATATGACCTATTAATGTTTTCCTTTCTTCATCTAATTCTAAAATATGCAGTACTATTGATTTTTCAGTCATTAATTAACTTCCTTTATATTAAGATAATCTTTTGTCTTTACTATTTCCATGAATTTACCAAAGTCTCCATGTACTAAAAAATGATCTGTGTATTCATATGGTATTGGCATTATTGATGAATTTAACATTTCATCAATAAATTTTAAAATTTTTTCTTCATTAAAATCAGATTCAGGTTGTGTAGCTACATATTGTCTTTTTTCTTCTCCATTATTATAGCTAAAATTTAAAGTTATTTGCCATTCATTATCGTATTTTGTTGCTATGATAGAATAATAATCATTATTGCTACTACCATACCAATATCCTAAAATATAAGTGCCTTCTTTAAATTCAACCATATTTATTCGCTTTTAACTCCTAAAGTTTCATCATCAAAAGTAGTATCCTTCTCAAGATGCTTGATTGATTGAAGATGGCCTTGTGCCGCTACAATAAGTATCCAAGCTGGAGAAGCTTCGCGATAATTATATTTTAAATCTTCAAGATCAGTTAATAACTCTTTAAGTATTTGTATACGATTTTCTTTTGTTATAAGCATGATTTCTCCATTAGATGTTTATTCTCACATGATCGCTATATAATTCAGGATTTTTTTCAACTCGTTTCTTAAAGCAAATGAAACATTCAAGTAGTATTTCCATTCCATTTTTTATACTAATTTCCATCCAATTTTTTTTCTTTTCTGAAAACCACATTGGCTTATTGCATGTAGGACAATCAATTAACTCAGACTTAGAATAATCCTCTGGTTTCTCAGGATATTCTGATAATGGAGCGCAAAACATTACTGCTAATCTTTTTTCTTTTAGGGTCATATGTTTTCCTTAATCAAAGCAATGCGTTCCTATCTCAACTACATGACCGATTTTTTCTGTCTTGCAATTTTTATCATCTTGACTACATGAGGATAAATAAACACAAAACATAGTTAAAATTAAAATAAATATAAAAAATTTCATATACTTTCCTAATGGCCGCTAAGACGAATTACAGGCCATATTTACCGTTCGTTATCTTTTTTTCCTGTTTCATAACCTTCTCGTAAAACGTCTTTTAAGCAACTGAATATAAGTTCACTCTGAAATGAATCAATTAAGTGAAATATAATTACACCTGTATAGATTATAATCCCACTTATTCCTAATCCTACTTTATAACCAAATCCAAAACACATTAAGCATCCAGCTATCCAAAGTAAAATACCCGTTGGACTAATCAAAAATTTAAAATAATCAACTATTGGTTTCATAATTACCCCTTTATACAAACAACTTGCTTTAATGTATAGATAATATCAACTAAATCCTCTTGAGATTTCATTACATTATCGATATCTTTATAAGCCATTGGTGTTTCATCAATAACATCTTGATCTTTTCTGCATTCAACGCCTTCTGTGGCTTTTATATGATCTTCTAATGTAAAACGCTTTTTAGCTTCATTACGACCCATTGAACGACCCGCTCCATGAGAACATGAATGAAAACTTTCTAAATTTCCTTTACCTCTAACTATAAAGCTTTTTGCACCCATGGAACCAGGTATAATACCTAAATCATCTTTTCTGGCTCTAACAGCACCTTTACGGGTAAGCCATACATTTTTACCGAAGTGTCTTTCTTTCTCAACATAGTTGTGATGACAATTTATTGCTGTTTCAAATGTATGATATTCAAAAATTTTATCAGGAAAACTTTCTGATAAAATCCCAATAATATTACTCATCATTATAACTCTATTTTCGAATGCAAACTTTTGCGCCCAATTAACAGCTTTTATATAATCATCAAAAATTTCTGTATGTTCTACTAGATAAGATAAGTCTATATCGGATATATGTTTATCTATATAGTATTTTTGCATTTCTTCTTTTGCCTTACTAATGAAAAAAACTCCTATTTTATTACCAATTCCTCTACTTCCACTATGAAGCATTACCCATACATCTTGATTTTGATCTAAACATATTTCTATAAAATGATTACCAGTCCCAAGCGTACCTAAATGATGAGCAGGGTTTTTCTTTGGTTTTAATAAAGGATATTTTTCTATTATTGATTCGTATTCTTCTTTCATCAATAGAAAACTTAATTCACCTAATGGATGTATATTATGCCAAGCACCTCTATCACCATCACCACCTTGATTAGTTCTACCGTGAGGAACGGCAGCTTCTATTTTTGATCGAATATCAAAAAGATTATCTGGTAAATCATTAGCATTTAAAGGTGTTTTAACAGCCATCATGCCGCAACCAATATCAACACCAACCGCAGCAGGAATAATAGCTTTTTCAGTAGCTATAACGCTTCCGATAGTAGCACCCATTCCCCAGTGAACATCTGGCATCGCTGCAACATGCTTATATATAAATGGCATACTTGATAAATTAACGAGTTGTTGAAGAGCTTGATCTTCAATATCAACATAATCTATCCAAGCTTTTATTGGGACATTTTTTCCTTCAAATACGCGCATTAATGTTTATCTCCTTTATATTCAATAAGATCAAAATCTTCTATTGAGAAAAGTATTTTATTCATTAAAATATCAATAGGTTCTTGTGGAGCTTCAAACATTTCTGTTAAATGCAATAAATTATTATATATAGAGGAAATATGAGAGCTTAATATTAAATTTAGAAAATCATTTAAGTATATTTCTTTATCTTCTTTAACATTTTCTTTAATAAAATTAACAGTGGTTTCTACAAGCTTGCTATTTAATTTTTTTGTTAACTCTTTAAATTCATCTTTCATTATCAATTTCCTCTGTATATTAAATTACCGATAATAATATTTATCGGTAATTACTTAAGTTCATCATTTTCTCTTTTTGTATAATTCTTCTAATATGCCATTTTCTAGTGTGTTACAAAATAATTTAACATTTTTATCAATTTGCTCTTTTTCCTTATTTTCAAATTCTTTAGATTGCCAAATACAATTTACCATAAATTGAACAGCAAGATTAATTAATACAGGTTCTATAAATTCCATAATATTACTTTCAGTAAATAAAAATTTAGCTAGCATGGTACGTTTTTTTAAAATATTAAAAAGTTCATATACTGTATTTCTTGATAATTCTAATTGCTCTTTAGTCACTCTTTTTTTCCTTACAAACTTCTCCAATAATTACACCTTCCATTTCTTTAAATACTTCGCTTAATATTACTTTTATATTTTTTTCTATTAAATCTTCTGGTTTAACTATATTTTCCAACGCATGGTTCATGATTCTAATAAAAATAGTAGTAGCTACAGACGCAAAAAAATCAAATAAAAATACTTTTTCATCAAATAGATGCGGGGAAAGCAGTACATATTTCTTATATACATCCCACATTGCATTTATACATTCGCTTGTAAAAGCTATTTGCTCTTTATTCATTTTATTCATTAGTGGTTTGTTTCCTTATCTCTTTCTAATTCTTCTATAATTATTTTTTTGCACTTTTTAAATACGTTTTCTAAATAATCTTCAATCTCATCTTTTGGAAGATGACAGGAAAATAATATTTTGTATAAATTTCTTATGAAAAAAGTAACGGTTATTGATTCAATAATCATAAAAAAATCAGCAGCATCTTTAAATAATTTTTCATTATTATCAAGATATTTTTTCATTTCATCTTGAAGAAAATCAGACATTTTATTAATAGAAGCAGATTTTTTTTCATTCATTAGGCCAATACCTCAATTTGATCTAACATATAATAATCATTAAGACATTTTGGATCTTCGTGATACATGATCTTCACTGTATTTTGATTCTTATATGCGTCAGTCACTTGCATTAGTAATTCGAATCCTTCTATTACTAAGTAAATGATCTGTGCATATTCCATCTCCTGCTGAGTGATGCCGTAATGAATTAACTTAGCTTTATTATCTTGCATATCTGCTATAAAGCCAGTTGCTTCTATTGTTTTAACAACTTCTTTTATTTCATTTGCTACGCTCTCTGTGAGCGTTATTGTGTTTTGTTGTGTGGTTGCAGGTGTCGCCGTTTTAACAGTTTCTTTATGTGAAGTCTCGCATGACACTAATGATAATCCTAGCAATGATATTGCTGTTAGTTCCTTTAACATGATTAAGTCCTTTTAGTTTAAAGTTTTAAAATTCTTTAGCTTGCCGACATCTTGTTTGGTTATTAAAATGTCTTTTTGCTCTATCCTCTTTGTTTCTCCATTTGGTAACTCTACCATAGCAAAACCTTTTTCTTCTATCTCTTTTATCTGTTCACTTGTTATCGGAATTTGGCTAGCGTTTTCTAATCCTACTAAATTACTTTCAAGAAAATCTATAATTTCTTTTCTTATATCGTCTGTTTGCTCTTTAGTAAATTTAACTTCTGGAAAAAACACAGGCAAACTATGAAATATAGAAAAAGTAGTCCTTATACAAATATCAATAATTAAGTCAAAAGTCTCATGGCCTGTTAAATCATTATTTGATATTAAATCATCCATCTCTTGATAATACAAAGTATGTATCTTTTTTGAAATTTCTTTACCTAATTCCATTATGTCTTTCATGAGAGTCCTTTATTTTTTAAGTCTGCTAGCTTCTAATATTGGAAGGTTACCTTCTGTTGGCACATAAATAATTTGATCTTTAGTTGATTGTAATGAATCTATCCAGAGATATCTAAGATATTCTTCATTATTTTTCAAACTATCACCTATTATCTTATTAGCTGTTGCCACACCTTTTGCTCGTTCTACTTCTGCTTCTGCAAGTAAAGTTGCAGCTTCTTTTTTTGCATCTGCTTCTCTTACAACTATTTTTCTATTCCATTCAGCTTGTTTTAATTGTGCTTCGCCTGCAAGTCCCGAACTCCATACATTATATTCTGCAATTAATGCACCTATTCCAAATAATGAACCAACAATTGCTGATAGTATTAATAAAATAGCTATTGTTACCACAACACCTGTAATTGCATGATCTTTAACAGTAGGCTCTCTATCTTGTAAATATTCCATTTTTTTGTTTCCTTATATATTTTAATTTAAAAACAATGCAGATAAAACTGCTAGTACAGCTATTGTAAATAATAAAAACGTTATTATAAAAATAATTCCATACCAAAAATAATTATCTTCTTCGCACATTTTTATCACCTCAAAATTCTCGGCTTTCGCCTGCCATTGCATTGATGCATATTCCTTGGTGTCTTGCTTATGGTCAAACCGCACCTCATTCACGCTATCATCTTCTAGGATGAAACTTAGCTACGCTGCTATTCATAGGCTATACTTGCTATGACTCAAGTTAATAATTACCAATAGGTGAGAATTGCACTCACTATCGTTGTTCTTCCTATGACAGGCAATCCAACGACCACATATCGCGATATTGCGGGCTTCACTGTCAGCGCTGCTATCGGTATATAGCTTATATTTTTCCTGATATTCTTCGGCGCCATAAAACTATCAAGCGGTGTTTCCGTAATTCTACGGGACTTTCATAGTCAGGGCGTCAGGGAGGATTATACGTATCCTCAAAACGTTTATATAAACTATATTCCGCGGTAACTGAGAGGAATTGCACCTCCAACCTCTCTCGTTAGCCTTGTATGGCTGATAAGGGGTCATTATCTAACCTTGCCACAAGACCTCGCATTTCTGCAATATGAGAGACTCTTCGATTAGGCGACTACTATGACACCTATCTTTTCGAGCTACAGTTACCATAATTCTTGGTAATAAGCAGGATACCATTTCGCTAAAACCCCTAAGACGATGCCCAGAGCCTACGATTCGAACGTAGCTAATACGGAATTGAACCGCACTTATTACCATAATTTATTCTGGATGAGGCTAGATTCGAACTAGCGTACTCCGCGGAGAACAGATTTACAGTCTGCCGGTTTTAACCCCTCACCCACTCATCCTTTCAATTTATTCTGGCACGGTAGGACTCGAACCTACGCATAAGCACCTTAACAGGGTGCTGCATTACCGCTTTGCTACGTGCCAATGATTCTTTGCCGGTTTTATGCACCATACCGGCGGCTGGTAATACGGGTATAATTAAACCCTGCACTCTTTGGAGCTATGCCAGAATTGCACTGACTCGTATCTGCTACCTGTTTCATTGACATAATATGTTGATTCACTTGCAGTCAACGATTAACTCGAAGCCCACGATACGGCTGAGAGTCATCCCGCGTGTCACTGTCCACGCCGATAGCTCCATAATTAATCGATCAATCAAAAAACATCTCATCTATCGGCTCACCTTCTGAATCTCGGCATTCTACATTAGCCGAATGTATTTCACCGCAAAATTCGCATCTATCATTACATTGAAAAGGGTAAATATCCTTATTATCTCCCATATTAATCTCCTTATTATTTATTATCCAAAAGACCGTTGATCTTTTCCTCGGTATTTTGACTATTTTCCTCTAATAATTCCATAGAAAAAGCTTTATCAATTGATAATATTCCCTCTTTAATAGAGGTGCCGATACCAATCAACTCAGCTATATCATTCGCGTCAAATTCCTCTAATGAGGTTTTACCATAGAATCCCAATATTTTTTTATTCTCAATACCCATTTTATTGAATCTTTCAAAGATAATTTTTCTTTTAGAATCGATAGTTTTATGATCGCCTACAGCAAATTTAACGGCTGCCTCATAAACACGATCTACCAATGCTTTTGGAACTACTTTAAAGATGGCGTTTCTAAGTGCAATAGCTGCTGCTGCATTACCTGTAGTCATTTGCATATCATCAGAATAAGTTCTTCCATCTTTGCTCGTTATACGGCGTTTAACTTCTGTTCCTATTTTGACATTATTTTCCAAATCCCATGCAACACCTTGAGCAGTGATGAATTTCCCATCGTTGCCGATAATACGAGTTGCTGCATGAATATTACCCCAACAAGTAGCTGCAATCTCAGCAAGTCTAATCGAACCACCTTTGATTTCTGATTTTCCATCCTTTCCATTTCTTACTAAACAATAAATACATGATGCTGCTGTATCTTGATCGAGTGTTGCAAGCTCAATTGCTTTATTAATAAAATCATTTACTTTTCTAGGATAGGCTTTTGCTGTCGTAATTTGCACATCTAATTCGGCTCTAGCATGTATCCCTGTATCTTGAATCATGACTTCTGACATTATTTACTCTCCTATTTAATAACTACGTGATTCACTATACCATTTTAATTTCTTCTTCAAATCTTCAACTTCTTCTTTTAAAGAAAAAATTATTGAATTAGCAATTTCGCCGCCAGCTGTTTCCCATATAGCTAACCTTATTTTTTGAACTTTTTCCCAGGTATGCTCAGATATAATATTTTGCATCTTTAGCCATTTAGTATCACCTGATAACAATCCTTCTATAGTTTCATCAACATCTCTTCTGACCATTCTTTCATATTCATATCTTGAATAATTTTGCAAATAATCATCAAAGTTATTCCATGAATCATTAATAAATTCCTCTAAAATTGACTTAAATCTTTTTTCTATGCTTTCTTTACCTTTTTCAAGAGATGAACACATATCATCTATCTCTTTTACCGTCTGTTCATTCAATTCACTCATATTAATCTCCTAGTAATAATAAGCTGGTAGTGAAATTACAGTTGGTTTATATCCAGGCCATATTTTGACATCTTTATCTTGATAAGGAATGTAATCATCTAACAATGCCTTATACTCTTCCCGACCCTTTTGAATTGATTCCTTGTCTAATTCATAAATGCCGATAGCATAAGGTTCCTCCTTTTCAATAGCAATAAAAACAAAAGTTTCTATCATCTTTTTAGTGACATGATAGATACCATCTTGCACCATTGCTGCCTGGATATGATAACCATATTTCATTATATCTCGTTGAAATGACCGCGGTGACGCATCATTAGTTGTTTTTATATCTGCAATTATATTCTGTAGCCAAATATCAGGACGAGCTTTGCATAGAATATTAGTTTTACTATCTTTCCAGAAAACAGACTTTTCTACCTGAACGCCTACTAGAAATTTCTTAGCAAGCTCATGAGTTAAAAAAGCCCTTCCTAATTTCTGTACTTCTTCATAAACTGCGGTTGAGATAATAATTTTACCTCTATTATTATGTTGTATTTCTGCCCAATCTTCTTTACCTTTTGTCGTTCTTTGATCTGGTTTTTCTGATACACAATAATATTCGTCAAATTCTTCTGGCTGTAAAATATAGGTATGCACAGCATTTCCTAGTATTAAAGCTGGTGTATTAGTTTCTTTTTTCCGCCCTTCTTTTTTATATTCGCTCCAATAATGCAAAGGTGAAATCTTAAACTTCATTAAAGCACTTCTACTTAAACCCTCTGAATTGTGATAATCTTCGTTTTCGATATCATAAATTCCTGGAGTCATGATAAATCCTCCCTATAAATAACTAATTTGAATGAAACAAATTAAAAACATGATAAATACTAGTGTAAGACCTAGAATATTCTTTAATATGACCATGACATTTCCCCTGTATCTCTATCTATTTGATGATGATGACCATGGGCATAATGATATTCGGCATTTATCTCATGTTTACGCTCTATGATTAATTCCTGAAACAATAGTTCGAGCTTATCTTCATAGATTTTAGTAGCGTGATTTCGTAAACTATCTATGAGATCATATTTAGCTTCGTTATCAGTTTTTTTAAGATAAATAGATAAATCACAAAGAATATTGTCGAGAGAGGCTGCGTCTGTAATACATTCACTAGCATCGTTGCCAAGTAATGCGATACATTCAGCAGTGATTAACTCTTTATCAATAGAATCTAAAGCGCTATAAGATTTATAGCCATAATCTATTTGAGCATTGATTAAATTGGTGATACGAGGGTTTCTGAAAATATCAGGTATTGTCTTTATCATGTTATTCTCCTTCCTTGGAGTTAATAAGTTCTACTGCCTTTTCGCCATATACACTAATGGCATGTAATTTACCGATAAATAAATCGTCAAATACATTTGCTGACTTAGTTACCTCATTTTCCACTTCCGCTAGTATATTAAGTATAGCAAAGATATATTGATATACTTGCTTATCTATCGGATCTTTTGGTAATATCTCTTTAGCTTCCATTGTTAAGGACTCCTGCAAAGGTTAATAGCATTGTAAGTTAGTATCAAGGTGGGTTCGCGCCTCACCTTGATATGACCTATTGTTTCATATCACTTTACAAATGTAAAGCTTTTTTTAAATAAAAATTTCATCGCAAACTTTCCGTATAAATACCGATTAATTTATCAACTTTTTCATTTTCTATCATACAGATAGACAATTCTACTATATCAGCTTGAGAAAATTTAAACTTCGATGATTTATTAATTTTTTTAGAAATTGATTTAATTTTCTTAAAAATCTCAGGTCTAAGACGACATGAGAATATTTTTTTTTGCTTAAAAGGCATTTTTTGGCTTATCACTATTGCTTTCCTATTAGAAATGAAATAACTCTTTACAATTGTAAAGAAAGTAAAAAATATAAACAACACATATATTTCACTCTTCCCCACTTGCAACCCCTATTTATTTATCCTACCCTACTTTCTTTCCCGGCGAACCTGTTTGAGGATCGCAAACATGAGTATGGCAAGCTAAGCCAAGAAGTGTCCTTTAAATTATTTTAGTGAATACTCTAAAGCCGTGCTGGGAAAAACTAATAGAAAAGTCAAGTAGGTAGGCAAAAAATATGCTAATTGATTTTTTTATTGGGAGAGAGCAGTATTTTTCTTCCAGAAGAGCGTAACAACCTTCTATAAGGCGTATAGAGAGGTCTTAAAAGAACCTTTCAGCCGGTTGGATAATCCAACTTGTTACGATGAATTATTAACTTAAAAAGATGCGGCTACGGATAGCCACGAAAAGAGATAATCTATGAAAATCGGGATGGAACCCGCTTGTAATGTCAACTCCTTGCACGGGAACATAACAAGCGGTCACTTAAAATTTAACAACAGGAAGAATGATAATAGCATTTGTCTTACAATGCAAGAGGGAAAAAGAGAAAATTTATCGAAAGGAAATCGATGTGGGCATGATAAAAATAACTTGCGAAAGCCCATCTTTCATAAAACGTCTAAAAGACAACCTTATATCATTGCAGAAAGCCGGCGCCGATTGTCCGATGCCATTGATTTCCGCAACGATATGCAGCTATACCCAGGACTGCGCCCCTTATTCTGTAATCAAAATCATAAACGTAGCCGAAAAAGACGATCAGAAGCTGTTGAAGGAGCTTTATCGCTTACTCTCCATGCTCTTATCTATGGACTCAACGTCTATACTATGGCCTATGGGATGGTCAACAACCGTAACGAAACGGTGTACCACGATTACACTAACCTAAGAAATGCCACTAGATTAACCCCCTGGCGCCAGAAACGCATGATAGCCATATTAAAAGCCCAGGATATTTGTGTCGTCGATAAAATAGTAAATGAACATAACAAAACAGTTAAAATGATTATTCGTCTAACCCCTAAAATATTCACGATGCTAGGGCTAGAAGAGGAATTTCTGAAAGGACGCGCCAAGGCTAAAGAGATACATGATCGAGATCAGGAATTGCGAGATAGATACATGCAAAGGCTACGACAACATACCCCTAAGCCTATTAGATCAAAAGAACAACGAAAAGCTCATGCAACAGCAACCAATGAAATAGCCGATCTATTCAGTAAAATGAAACCCTCCTAAAAAGCTTATAAGGCACCTAATAAACCAATCGAGCGCATGCGCCATAAAATGCTATCGGACGCCGAGCTACACAGAATAAAGAATGACCCTCGTTTAACATGCCAAGAACCACTGGTTATCAAGCGCCCTCTTCCATCTTAAGCCTAATTTTTAAATCTAGGGTAAACCCCCACGCCCTCCTTTTGTCTACTGCAAAATTCTGTATAAAATTAAATCAAATATCTCTTTATTTTTCCTAGAAGATTTACTGTTTTTATCGAAATTACGTTATCCACAAGTTATTCCAAAATAAGTGTTCACACTTACCCTAATAAGTCACCCTTCTAAAGCACTAAGAGATAACTAAAAGATTATTACTAGATATAGGAAAGAGCTTTTTTTATGTATAATCTAAAAACTATGAAAAAAGACAAACGAATAGAAATAGTAGAAGTAGGATTAGGTAAAGCTAATAAAGCTTTAATAGAAAGAGCCGCTAATTTATGTGACCAATCTATTTCTGATTTTATGAAATATACTTGTACTACTGCTGCGCTACAAATAATAAAGCAGGAAGATAAACAGAGAATTTTTGATGAAGCCATGAAAACGCATCGTGAATCTCTTCATAATCTAAAAAATAGATAGTATTGACTTCTTTATGTACTTCCTATACAATAACAGTGCATATATTCAATTTCCTTAAATTAGGCCAGTATCTCCTTATATTGGCCATTTTTTCTCTTGGATGAGAAATGGCAAACGATATACCAATGGATTGGGTAGATAAGCTTTTTATCTGTATGGCTGAATTCTACGGCGAAAGGTGGACTAAGAACCTAGAAAAACCACATGCAATCGTTTTTTCCAAAGCAGCATGGCAAAGTGCCTTAGATGGCCTTACCTACGATCAAATTCGAAATACCCTCAAATACCTCAAACGTGCAGCGCAAGACCCAGCAGCGATACCACCCCATCAAATAGAGTTCTGGCGCTATGCTAAGGAAAATTTAGTACCTCATATCAATTACACCGCTCAGCAAGAAAAAGGCAATCCAGAAGTTGCCAAGGCAGCGCTGGGAGATATATATAAAAAATTACAGGGTTACCACGGGAACGTTCTACATGGAACATAGAAGAAAAACTGTCAATCTCGCAGACAGGGAAGAAGCACTAGAATTACTGAAATCACTTTATAGCTATAATATCAAGGATGATGTCAATGCGAAATACAAAGACGATGCCAACCGAAGAGCAAGAGCATCTAGCGCTAATGGACTGGATAGCCTATCAACCATTGCTTAGAGACATTGCGATTCACATCCCCAATGAAGGTAAGAGATCGGTATACTACGGTAAGAAGCTAAAACGGCTAGGATTACGCAAAGGCGTTAGTGACTTATTTATCCCTTATCCTATCTATGAATATGCCGGTCTTTGGCTTGAGATAAAGAAAATAGGAGGGAAGCTAACTACTTCACAAAGTGAATGGCTAAATAAAATGCGTGAATTAGGGTATGTAGCAGAAGTAGGTTTCGGCTATCAGCAATGCGTAAAGATCATTCAGGATTATATGAGAGGGTATTTGTGATTTTACTTCAAATATCTATTTTTTTTAATTTCGATTTCAATATCTCTTAAAACACTTTCTATATTGGTTAATTCATCGTAAACAAGCCCTATTGTTTTATGTATAAAATGCAATACAAATATAATTATAGTCACATTAATAGTTAAACATATTCCGATTAAAAGCATTTATTTATCCTTTGGAAGTTTAAGACTAACGAAATTACAAAAAACCAAATAAATTATCATCCAATAAAGTGAATCAGTCATGTTCTGTTTCGCGAGAAAATAATTACCAATAGCGTTTGGTAAAAGTAAAGAGACTATAAGCGCATGAGTAATTTCCCATTTAGTTATTCTCTTATCAATTTTAGAAAGAAAATAAAAAAATATAATTAGTGGAGGTAATGATAAGCAGAATACCGCTAAGCGAGACATTTGTTGATTCCCTCTACGGTTATGAGTTTAGTTTCGATAAGGTGGATAAGCATTTTAGCACAAGCATTTGCTATATTATGATCTGGAATACCAATTATTCCAGCATTATAATATCTTGCACAATACATAGGTTTTATTTCGCCGAAATCATGTCCTTTCAATATTTCTAATGGAGAGCCATTAAATATTGAAGGAAGCATCTCTCCAAGTTCAGCTACAGTGAAGGCTGAGTATCTTTTTAATTTATTCAATGAATGAGGAGTTGGTGATATTAGAGCATATTCTACACGATAAGCTTCATCACTATAATATTCATATACAAATAAACTTCCTTTATTAATGCCAATTTCATCAAAATATTTAGCATGTTCTAACGAGCATACTTGATCTTCTAAGGGGAGCATGATTATTTATCCTCATCATTAAGCTTTTCAAATTCTACTTTATTGAAGTTCTTAAGAAGGTATTTGACATTACCTTTATTTATCCGCATGAATTCATTTTTATCAGTGAATTCTAAAAGATTTGATAAAATGTCATAAGAAGCAAATTTTATACCATCCTCTACACCACACTCATATTCTGTTTTGACTTTTGGCATATATTACTTTTCATCCTTCTTAAATACATAGTGATAATAATGATCTATTAAATTTCTAAATAGTTCACTTTTATTTACTTGTTCAGCTTGAGTTATTTCTTGTAATTGAGATTGTGTTTTATCATTCATTGTTAAATGAAGTTCTTTATATCTTCTGACTCGCTTCTTGGGTAACTCTCGTTTGGTTTGCATGGATAGCCTCATTAAAATTTAAAGTTAAAATTCTGAAATTGTAGTCTGTGTAAAAACTCAGATGGTGTTAATACTGTTATTGTATGTGGCGCTAAAAAACTAATACGCGGTAGTTTCTTAATTAGCTCATCCTTAGCCTTTTTCTTAATGCTAGTTTTCTTCTTTGAAATTTCCTTCGTTCTCATTTTTATATCTCCTTAATTGGGTACAGCAACAGTAAAATAAGTGCAGCAATTTGATACTTCTATGCCTGTGAAATTATCATCTTTGTAAGGCTTAAAGTAATTTCCTCTTCTGAAATCTACAAGATATATGCCTTCTATTCCTAATGTATAATCTAAATATTTATTTATAGATTTTGCTGGCTCAAATTCTGATTTTTTGAAATCCATTCCATCCTCAATTGGGTTAAGAATACCTGTAATTTTGATATGTAACTTATCTCTATTTTTTTTGATGAAGCTTTTAAATGTTGCTTTTGTTATCTTGCGCATATTCATATCTCCTTTTAAAAATTAACTATCCATTTATGAGTAGGGTCTGGAATAAAGCATGATGTTCCGCTACCTACTTTAGTATGAAATATCCACCCTCCTATTACCTTAGCTCGGTAACAACTTTCTTCTTCTAATTTTTCCCAGTTAAAAGGTATTATTTCATACCCTGCTGAAATCATCGCGTCAAAGGCTTTTCTTGTTAATTTGTCTGCTAAATCAGACATTTTTCTATCTCCTTTAGTTATCCTATAATTGCAGTGTACAGCGCAATGCGACGACATGCAAGCTATTTCATAATATTTATTGATATTTCGTGATAATAACGTAAAAGCTTCACTTTCTAGCAGATTAATGTATAATTAATAATCAAATCATGAGGATTAGATAAAATGCTACAGAAATGCAAGCCTTGTCTAGGAGGCGGTAAATTGATTGATGAAAATCGTATCGTTAAAAATTGTCCTAGCTGTGAAGGAACAGGCAAAGTCGAAATTTACGTGCATCATCACGAATTCAGCGATGAACAAGTAAACGAAATGATTGACCAACCGAAAAGAAAATATAAAAAACGAAGCGGAGGAATTATTGATGACGACATCTAATCGTATTGGAAGGCCTCCTGTTTCTGCTGACTATACACAAGAGTTAGGCGAAGAAATTTGCTTAAAACTTTCTACTTCTGATAAAGGATTACAACGACTTTGTAAAAGTTATCCTCACTGGCCTTGTCATCAAACTATATACGAATGGCGCATAAAAATACCATCTTTCGGCGATATGTATCGAAAAGCTAAAAGAGATCAAGTTGAATTATTAGTAGATCAAATGCTAGATATTTCTGATGATACAACAAATGATAATATTGTAAATGATAACGGTAAATTAGTTTGTAACAATGAGCATGTTAATCGTTCACGGTTAAGAATTGACACTAGAAAATGGGTAGCTGCTAGATTGGAACCACGTATCTATGGCGATCGCATTCAAAACGAAACTACTTTAACATTGCATGAACAGGCAATTAAAGAGTTGAAGGGTTTTGAAGATTAAGGAAAATTATATGAATGAAATTGATAAAAATGAAGTAGAGAAAAGAGAAGCTGAAAAATTAGTACAAGATCATCAGCTTCGCAAAAAAATTAATGATTACTATATTGAGCGTTATTTGATGTCTACGAAACTATTAAAATGGCTATGTATAATTATGATGCTTTATTTCGGCATCCAGTTAGCATTCAGTGTGTTTAATTTTTTCTTTACTATTTAAGTGGAATATGACTAATGCCGTCTAAAGATTATGAAAGTGGTTATAGAGATGCAGTATTCGCCTGTTTTGAAAAGATAACTGATATATTTCTAAATGCTTTTACTAATAACCCTGAAATTGAATTTAGAGGAAAATTAATAAACACTTTAACTTATATTATTTATGATTTTCGTCATTTAACTGACAAATTCAAGGATGAATCAAATGAGCAATCTAAAGTTTACACTAATAATGACAGTTAGCTTTGTCGTGGCTAGCCTGACATTAGGCTATTCCATTTCAAGAGCAGAGATAAACCAATACAAGGCTGAGCATGATAGAGAGTGCATAGGGTTTGATGTTAAGGAAGTAGAATGAAATATTTTAAAATATGGAATACAATATCTCCTGTTATTAAAGGTGAAATTTCCATAAAGATAAAAACTGAGTGGAGATCAGCATCTATTGATTTTAATCATCTTCAATTAAATCTATCAAATTCAAAATATTTAAAGCAAACATTATGTGAAATGATTGATTATGTTTGCACTTACGATAAAGAAGAACAGGAAAAAATTGAACGTGAAGCAGTAATGATTCATCTTGGAGATGAATCATTCGGTAAAATTAAGGATGTATAATGACTATCGGTGATAAAAAAGATCATATTTTGCCATGTCCACTTTGTGGAAACTTAGCTTTTCTGCAAAAACGAAATTCTTATTTTATAAGAATAATAACTTGTTATGAATGTAAGATTACTACTGTTTTACCAAAAAAAATAAATGAAAAAATGCTAATAGAAAATTATAGTATGAGGGTATATTAATGAATATTGAAGATAAATCAGATATTTTATTACTACCATGTCCATGCTGCCTTAGTGATGCAAAGATAATTTTTGATGTTTCTGCAACTAAAGAAACAATCCAAATAAAATGCATTAGCAATCACTGCTCTATTCAAACAGCAGTTCATCTATTAAATAATTACAACAAAGAATGGCTCATACGATCGTGGAATAGTAGAAAATGATTAAGAATTTTAAATTAAAAGGATATAAATTTCAAGGTGACCATATTAGAATTGAGATGGAAATAAATAATAAGTCTTCATATTTACTTATTCATGAAGATGCTTTACAAGATTTTGATTCAGTATGCAAAGTTTTCAAAGAAGGGATTATTGAAATGTTACATAACATATATTATCCACAAAAGATAGTTTAGAGGAAGAATCATGTTCAAAGTAGGTGATAGAGTTTCCTATATCTGGCAGGGAGATGATAAAGAATATACAGGAACTGTTATAGAACGTTTAGAGCGTCCTCATATAGTAGAGGATGAGCCATCATTTCAGTTATTAAGAATCCAGGTTGATAATGATGATTTTATACATGAGATTGTTGAATCACCGTTGATAAAGATAATAGAAAAGGAGAAAAAGTAATGTATTTCAAAATAGGGGATAGAGTTAATGTTTATGCTTCATTTATGTCTAATGAACCATTGAGAGGAAAAGTTGTAGAAGATGGCGCTTCTCAAAAAGATACAATTTTATTGAAAATAAGGTTTGATAATTTTCGTGGAATATCTTCACATGAGGAATGGATACATTCACAACAATGCCGAAAGCTTGTGAAGAAGCCTATTAAATTTGAAGTGGGCGATAGGTGTGTTATTCAAATAGATGGTAAAAAACAGAAAGGTACTATTTTGCATAATAATTATCACGGTCAAGACTATTATGTGGAGTTCGATGAAGGACATTATGGATTTTTTCCCATTAATTATCGAAAATCTAAATGTCAGTATGTAAAAAAGCTAGTAAAGAAAAAACCTCAGTTCAATATCAATGATAGAGTTATCCTCAAAGGTGGTTCTATGATAGGAAAAAAAGGACGTATAGTAGATTTAACTCATAAAGGAGAATTAGCAGAAGTTTTAATTGATGATTGGCATTCAGGATTTGCAAAACTGGAAGCATTTATTATAAATACCGATCACCTTAAAAAGTTAGTTAAGAAAAAGATTGAGTTTAAGGTGGGAGATCGTGTTATCTTCAAGCAATCTAATTGCGATTGTGAAGAATTAAGATATTTAAATGGGTTCAAAGGAACTATTAATAAAATTACAGTGATGGAACATGGTACAACAATTGCCACTGTAGATGATGTAAATATAAACGTTAAGCATCTAAAAAAGCTAGTTAAAAAGGAAAAATTTTATAAAAGTGAGCAAAAACCATTTTTCAAATGGATGTCTGAAATAGTATTAAAAAATTTAGAGAAAGATAAAGAACCAAAACTGCTGCCTTGTCCGTTCTGTCGGTGTGAGGATTGTTATATTACTCAAAATCCAATGCATGATTATTCTTATTATATTAGATGTCCAAAGTGTGGTTCAGATAGTGGTGAAAGAGATAGTAAAGAAAGAGCAATAGAGCATTGGAACTATAGGAGCTTTCCATAATGCCTGAAAAAGACACTGAATTTGAGAATGTTATCTCAGATTTTTATCAGAAATTACTATCTAATCAAAAAGACCCATCGCATGAGTTTACGAAAGTATTAAATGAAATGTTGGAGAATCATGATGATTAATCCTCAAGCCACCTGGATAGATGTTAATGAGTACATGCCACCTGAGTTTTTAAAAGTTATTGTTAGAGCTATTTTCAAAGATGAAATTTGTTATTATTTTGCTTATTTTAGTTATATGGAAAGGAATTGGTGTTTTATTGATAGTAAACATAATTTTGGAATTGAAACTATAAAAGTCACTCACTGGATGAAAGAGCCTGAGTTTTATCCTTCCCCATCAGAGGATTATATTAAAAAGGAATACGCAATTACTTAATCAACAAAAGGAGTTTGGGATGTTTAAACTATGGACGGAAGAACAAAACTGTTATACCATTTTTTTTTAACTCCTGATTGTTTTAAAAACAAAGAAAATAGTAAAATTTCTTTAAAAGCAGTTTTTGAAACTTTATTAGAAGAATTTTTTCCAGATAAAGATAATATAGATAAGGCGGTCAATGGATGATTGGATTGAAGCTTGACGACGAATATACACGAATAAAAGAAAATTATGAGAAGCATGGCTGTCAGTGTCGAAAAGGCACTCTGAAACTCTATCCGGAAGAGGCTCATTTTCTTAGTTGTCCTGATGCCTACGAAGGTTCGTTTCCAATACTTGCTAATACAATTTTCAATGAGTAGGAATAATGATTGAGTGGATATCAATATCTTCTTCGTGGCCTCCTCATAATAAAGATGTTATTTTGACTGATGGCAAGAATTTTGGTGTAACTCCTATTATTTTATACAATAGCATTCCATTTATTAAGTTTGGTAGATGCAGAAATATTAGTTTACCTAAATATTGGGCTAAATTACCTAAAAAATTAGATAAAAATTGGATAGAATTTTGTAAATATAAAGCTAAAAAAGAATCTATTTTAGTAACAGATGGAAAAGAATATGCTATTTTAACTTATTCATCTGCTAGAAATAAAATTCCTAGTATTACTCGTTATCTTAACAAAATTACTTACTTTATGTATTTGCCAGAATTACCATGAAGGTTTTATATTGAGAGTTTTCAAATGGATGCAGTAGAACGAAGGATTCGCATAAGGTTACGAGATAACTTTGATTTTTATGCTTCGAAGTGTTTGAAGGTGCGTAAAAAATCAGGTGAGATAAGTAATCTTGTATTTAATAGGATACAGAGATATTTAAATGATAAAGTCGAACAGCAAAAGCGTGAAACTGGCAAAGTAAGGGTAATCATTGTTAAAGGACGCCAGCAAGGATGCTCTACTTACATTGAAGGCCGCTTTTATTGGCTTGTGACCCATCAACGCGGTATGCAGGCTTTTATTCTCACTCATCACATTGATGCTACAAATAACCTGTTTGAGATGGCACAACGTTATCATCAATACTGTCCTGTTGCTGTTCAACCACAAATTGAGGCTAGTAATGCAAAAGAACTTAGCTTTGCAGGATTGGACTCTGGTTATAAATTAGGGACGGCTGGTAATAAAGACGTAGGTCGTTCTGCTACTATTCAATTATTGCATGGTTCAGAAGTAGGATATTGGCCAAATGCTGCCGGTCATGCAAAAGGAATATTGCAAGCGGTTCCTGATGAAAGAGGGACAGAGATATTTATTGAATCGACAGCGAATGGGGTAGGAAATTACTTCCATGAACAATATCAATTAGCGGAATCTGGTGCATCCGATTTTATACCTATATTCTTGCCATGGTATTGGCAAGAAGAATATCAAAAAGACCTACCAGAAGATTTTAAGATAACCGAAGAGGAAAAATCATTATCCGAATTGTATAACCTATATCCGGAGCAATTAGCTTGGCGTAGATCAAAGATCGTTGCTTTGTCTACTCAAGGTCAAGATGGTTTAAAAGCTTTCATGCAAGAATATCCTTGCAATCCTACAGAAGCATTCCAATTAAGCGGTGATGACAATTTCTTATCTACTAATACTGTCATGATAGCAAGGAAATGTAATATTGCTGAGCCGTATGGTTCTTTAATCATTGGAGTAGACCCTGCACGTTATGGAGACGATAGAACATCAATTATACGTAGAAAGACCCGTGTTGCTTATAACCTACAAAGTTATAAGAAAAAAAACACAATGGAGGTTGTAGGTATCATCCATCGTATTATTGTTGATGAGCAGCCAGATAAAGTGTGTATCGATGTGGGAGGTTTAGGCGCCGGTATCTACGATAGATTGGTAGAGTTAGGTCATAAGGATGTTGTAGTAGCAGTCAATAGTAGCAATACACCACTTAATCAAAAGGTTTATTTTAATAAGCGCGCTGAAATGTGGGGCTTGATGAAAGAGTGGTTACTAGACTTTCCTTGCACAATACCTGATAATGATTCATTGCACTCTGATTTATGCGGTATTAAATATCGTACAGATTATAATGATCGCATCAAAATGGAATCTAAGCAAGAGATGAAAAAGCGTAGTGTGCGTAGTCCTGATGAAGGAGACGCGTTAGCGCTTACTTTTGCATTGCCAAATAGTGCAATCTTGAAAAGTCGTCAAAAGGAATATGATGATACTGCCAGAAGAATGATGTCTCACTCGCATAAAATCGATAGATTGAGACAGAAGGCATATAAAGGGAAGACTTGATAAAAAGGAAGTAGCTGCATGGACGTAGCTAAGACGCATCAAGACCAGCTTGAGCGCATTAAAAAGAATGTTAAAAATACCTACGAGTCATTTAAACCAAACTATGACCGTTTCAATGAATTCGTGCGATTTACGTACGATTCCTCGCTTACTGCTGACGATATTAGCTTACTCGATGAACAAGGAAAACCTAGTCTTGAGTTTAATATCACTGAACCTTATATCTCCCGCATGTTGGGAGAGTTCTCTAAGCAAGAACCAGGGATAGAAGTATCCGCAGAAGATGAAAGTCTAGCTGATCCTCAGATGATTAAGTTAGTCGAAGCGCATTTAAGACATGCTCTTTTTGATTCTAAAAACCACCATACCCGTTACCAAGTTTATAGAGACATCCTTAGCGGTGGCTTTAGTGTATTTAAAGTATACACTGACTATGCAAATCCTATGTCTTTTAATCAGGTCATCAATATTGACCGAGTATTTGACCCCACATTATGTGGTTTTGATACAACTGCACGTTATTCTCATAAGGGAGATGGTCGTTTTTGTTTTGAGTTATTTCCTTACACTAAAGAAGATTTCGAAGAAAAATACCCTGATGTTTCATTAAAAAATGTCAATTTTAATCGGCAATTTGCTGGTTTTAATTGGTCATACATGAATGACAATACTGAAACACTTCTATTAGTTGATTATTATGAAAAGAAAAAGAAGAGAGTAAAAATAGTACAACTTCCAGATGGTAAGTCTATGACCATGGAAGAATATAAAAAAATGGTTGATGAGTGGCAAGATTTTGTCCCACCACCAGTAATGAAAGGTAAACCGCGCTGGACTGAAATAGAAAAAATATGCCGTTACCGTTGTATGCTTGATGAAGTCTTAGAGTATGAAGAGACCGATTACTCACACTTTCCATTGATCTTTGTTGATGGCAATTCTGTGATGATAAAGACTCCTAAGAATGGTAATGTAAGGCAATTTACCCGTCCTTATACTTATCAGGCAAAAGGCGCGCAAAGGCTTAAGAACTATGCTGGTATTTGTGTAGCTAATGAGATCGAAAATACCGTTCAAAGTAAATTTATTATTGCAAAAGAAGCATTGCCAAAAGAAGAAGATTTCCTAGCTGCCTATAAGAACCAGCAAAGACCATCCAATATGGTATTTAATGCGTTCTTTGAACAAGACCCTAATCAACCTATTCCTAATCCAATTCGAGAAGTACAACGCGTTCCAGCGCCTCCTGAATTGATGCAAACTTTTTCAAGTACTGATTCACTTATTCAAAATATTCTAGGGTCATATGATGCTTCATTAGGAATAAATGACAATCAATTATCAGGAATTGCTATCGTAGAAGGTGCAACGCAATCCAATTCTGCTGCGATGCCATATATTGTTGGTTATCTACAAGGACTAAATAGAGTAGCTGAAGTCTATGTAGACCTATTTCCAAAATATGTCACCACGCCTCGTAGTATTCCTGTGATGGGAATTGATGGTAAAAAATCCTATGTAAAGATCAATCAACCTGGCGCACCTTCAATTGATTACGATTCGAACATACTTAATGTAAAGGTTGAAGCAGGTGTTTCCTTTCAAATTCAAAAGTCTAGGGCACTAAATCAAATGATTGGTTTAATGAAAGTATCACCAACATTTGACCAATTTATGAACCAGAAAGGGTTACCAATATTGCTTGATAATGTCGAAATCAGAGGAATAGATCAATTAAAGATCATGGCTGAGGATTGGCTAAAAGAAATGGAAGCAGCGAAACAAAAAGCACAGCAAGAAGGTCAGGAAAATAATCCAGATGTGATTAAGAACCAAATTGAAATGGCGAAATTGCAACAACGTACACAATCAGAACAAGCACAGTTTGCAAAAGACATGGCTAAACTGAAACAAGATGAAATGAAAGTCATATCCGATGCTGTTATGTCTCGCGATACTAATGAAGTACAGCGCTTAAAAGCAGAAGCCGAGATATTTTCAAAGAAAGTTGACATGAAACTAGCATGGGACAACCAACGACATCAACACATGATGAGTGCTATTGAGACTCATCATAAACTGAAAGAAGCCCGTAGACCAAAAGGAGAAAATCGCAATGCAAGTACAGCGTAAAATGAATGTTAAAAACCCAACTGGCTCAGCAAAATATGCAGCCAAAAAGACTAAAAAGGCTAAAGAATATGGATATGGCGATAAAAGCTCGAAAAACATTGGCAAATCTATTGCACTCAATAAAAGAGTGGATAAGCCACTTACTAAGACCGAAAAAAAGCAATTTAAACCAAGAGGAAAGAAGGTTTAGCCAGGAAGAAGTTAACCAATTGATTGCTCAAGCAAGGAGAAATGTGATGAAAAAAGCTAAATTAGGAAGTGGTGCTAGATTTAAAGCAGGTTCCGAAGCTATCCAAAAGAAAGAAGGGCTTAGCAAAAAAAGTGCTGATGCAGTAATGGCTGTTGCCGGTCGAAAGAAATATGGCGCCAAGAAAATGGCTAATTGGGCTGCCAAGGGGAAAAAGAAATGATTATTCAACTTAACCCGCAACTCCCTGTCGTTACGCCTAAAGGAAAAGGATATGCTCTTTTTCTAACTGATTACGGAATAGAACATGACCATATGTGGACAGTAGCTATTAATGAGACTGGTGAACTTTGGTCTTTCTTCAATCGTGAGGTGAAGATGGAAAAGAACATTACGATAGGTAGGACATTAAAAGATTGCAAAGAATATCATATAGGATTAGATGGGTAGTAAATATAATCAAACTGGTTTAATGTAATAACATCAACAATTGTTTTTAAATGGAGTTATAGCAATGAAAATGGAAAGCATGAAAAAAGAAAAAATGGGCGGTGTTAAAAGTGGTGGTGATGGCATCGAACGTTTGTTACAACGCAACAACAAAAAAGAAGGTCAAGGCGGTAAAATGAACAATGCGCCACGAGAAATGGCACACTGGAAAAGAAATGATTCAACTATGACGCCAAGAAAGGCATAAATCATAGTAAATTTTATTAATCTTTTGAATAAGGATATTCAAAATGTCATATATTCTATACCCTACTTTTGCAGGGCAAACGGATGTTACCCCTGTCGTTCGCTCAATGTTATCTACTGATACTCTAGCAACTATTACTGCTGCAAATTACATAAACAATACCAATTTAGAAGGTAACACTATTCTATCAACTGATGTCCTTCTTGTTTCTTATAATGGAGGACGAGGATTTTTCACGCCTGTATTTTCTTCGACTGGTGTCATTACTCTTCAAGCAACAGACTCAACAGTATTATTGCCAACTATCAATGGTGATTTTGCGATATTTTCTAATAATGAAGGGGGTCTAAAAGATAACGGCTACTCTCCGACCAATCCTGCAAAAACAAAAGTTGCTATGATGAATGCTGCTGTGACATCCGGACATATGGCAGCTTATACCGATAATGTCGGTACACTAGGCGATGGCGGTGTGATTGGGACGGCTGCTGCTAAAGCTGCTTCAAATCCAGCAGACCCAACTGTGGCTTCTGTCACAGGGGCTTATGTTGTTAATGACTTTGCTACTTTTGCAGATGTTAACGGTAGTTTGGCAGACAGTGGAATTACACCTTCTAATGCTGCATTACCTAAAATTGCTAGTGTAAATGGTGCAACTATAGTTGGCGATTTTCCTATTTTTTCCGATATAACAGGGACTATCCAAGATTCTGGCGCTGCTTTACATACAATACTTGATCTAGCAATACCAGGTGGTGCTACATCTTATTTAATTCCTGTTACTGGTATGACGGCTGCGTCTGTAGCTGTTGCAACTCCTAATATTGTAACTAACGATTCTTTTATAACTCAATGTCATACTTCCGCTGGTGCTTTGACTCTTACATTTAACGTTGACCCGGGTGTTAGTACTATTAATGTTTTCTGGACTACTATTGCTATATAATTTTGATAATTATATAAAATAATATACAATTGCCTTTCTTAAAAAGGAGAGGCAATTAAAATGAACGTAAAATTAGCAGAAGCTTTATTAAGGCGCAAAGAATTAGCAGCAAAAGTCGAATTATTAAAAAAATTCAAAGAAAACCAATTATATTATGAAGTTCGTGCCCAACGTGTAAAAATTACCGAAGGAATAGAGAATGTTGATGCTAATTATCCAAAGTTAAATGTTTCTCAAGTGACAGAAGAATTTGACTGGCACGCACGTCAATTACGTTTAATTGATGCCGCTATCCAACAAGCTAACTGGACAAGTGAAGTAACAGTTGATTCTACTGTAATGGAAGATTTTAAAGCTAAATGAGTTCAAAAATAACTTGGGGCGAATGGGAAAGGCCGCTGGGAGCCTTAATCCTAAGTAATTGGCCAATTACGTTGCCTGTACCTCACAGTAAAGGGGTATTAAATGTGTAGCTCAATGGGTAGAGCTTCTCACTAATAATGAGAGTGTTTTTGGTTCGAGTCCAAACACAAATGCTATTGGAGCATTTATCAATGAACTCATAATATGAGAAAATTTAATTGATAATTTCCAAATAACCGATTGTGATTACAATAGAAGCCCGAATAAAATTAGTCCGATTAACCTGCTCATTGACCAAGTTATTTTTAAATTTGCATTTCCATTTTATCTCTAAACCATTTATCGGTTTCATCAACT